>Ga0164315_10003064_pt1 | contig 12910 bp, 11 predicted proteins | sample GuaBasSedimGuay6_FD_113737 | JGI IMG/M metagenome (GOLD analysis project Ga0164315, IMG submission 113737) | Subseafloor sediment microbial communities from Guaymas Basin, Gulf of California, Mexico - Guay6, Core 4569-2, 0-3 cm | ecosystem: Environmental > Aquatic > Marine > Hydrothermal vents... | reverse complement strand
GGATAAATCGCCGCTACCACGCACATGGTGAATGCAATACCCCCCACCATCAGCACATCCCGTGCCAGCAGGTCCACCGGCAGGAAGGAAACCGGGTACACATCGGTATTGAGGAAGTGCATATCCAGCAGACGTTCCAGCCACCCGACCAGTCCGGGCACTGCCATACTACCCAACGCCCCCAGCAGACTACCCAGGGCCACACCCACTACGCCGATCATGGCGCCCTGCAGCACAAAGATCCAGCCGATATCACCCCCGGAAGCGCCCAGCGTACGCAGAATGGCGATATTGCCCTGCTTGTCGAATACCACCAGCACCAGCGATGACACCACATTGAAGGCCGCCACGCCAATAATGGAAAACAGCAGGATAGACACCAGGTCCCGGGACAGTTGGATTGCCGCATAAAGGTTGCCGTGGGTCATCATCCAGTTAGTGGAGTAGTAGCCCGGCGGCAGGTTGTTCATCAGTTCCCAGCCAATTCGGGACACCTCGAAGAGGTTGTCGGTCATCACGCGCAACCCGCTGACCGCTCCGCCCAGGCCGGCCAACCGGGAAGCCAGCGACAGGTGAACCAGGGCCGCCCCCTGGTCCAGTTCAGTCCCGGTATCCAAAACCGCAGTCAAGTCAAGTGTTTCAAAATGGGTGGCCCTGGCACCACTGGCCTGATTTGCCCCGGGAACTATCAGGGTGAGTTGCTCACCGGCCTCTACACCCAATCGGTCGGCAATACCAATTCCGAGAATCAAGCCATCTGGTTGCTGAGCGAATGCCTCGATTTCTGCAGCACTGAGGTTGCGCAGCAAACGCCCGATGACGGCGTGATCCTCCGTATCCAGGCCTATGCCGCTGGCCGTTTCAATATCCGGGCCGCGCATAAACAAGGCGTCGAACTGGGTAAATGGTGTGACTTCCACCACATCCGGATGTTGCGCAAGCGTTTGCGCCTGCTCCCGCCAATCAACAATCGGCGTGTGGGAATAGACGGTGACATGTGGCACCAGAGCCAGGATCCGCTCGCGCATTTCCTTATCAAAACCGTTCATCACAGACAACACAATAATGAGCAGCCCAATCGCCAGTACCAGCCCCAACATGGACAAAGAAGACAGAAATGTCGACAAGTGCCCCCGACCAAAGGCGAAGGTGTAGCGCAGGGCTATGCGCAATATTTCTATACGGCTCACATTAGGGCCTGTTAACACTATTTGAGTTAGCAGGCCCTAACTCCCGCAGGCTGCCGTCGTGAAGTTCCAGTGTCCGGTTCATATGCGCCGCGATAGTGGGATCGTGCGTCACCACCACAAAACAAGCGCTGTCCCGACCTAATTCGTCAATCAGGGCCAATACCTGCGCCGCCGAATGTGGGTCCAGGTTGCCGGTGGGTTCGTCCATCAAAACAACATCGGGACGCCCTACCAGTGCCCTGGCAATCGCCACCCGTTGTCGCTCGCCGCCGGAAAGTTGTGCCGGACGGTGGCTCAAGCGGTGAGCCATGCCCACGCGCTCCAGCATCTGCTGCGCGTTCTGCCAGGCATCAGCGCGCGGCAGACCACCGATTAACAGCGGCATGGCGACATTCTCCCGGGCATCAAACTCTGGCAACAGGTGATGAAACTGGTAGACAAAACCCAACCGCGCATTGCGCAATTCACACAGGGCACGCTCATTCAGGGTTGAGAGATCCTGGCCGCGCATCAGTACTTTCCCGCTACTGGGGTTATCCAGTCCGCCAAGCAGGTTAAGGAGCGTGGATTTACCCGAGCCGGATGCGCCAACCACGGCGATTTTCTCACCGGCGAGCAGGGTCATTGAGACATCTTGCAATACTGTGACAGACCTGTCGCCGTCCTCGTAAATCCGGGACAGTGCCTGGCATTGCAGTATCACCTCACTCATAACGCAAAACTTCCGCCGGGGCGATACGGGCCGCCCGCCAGGCGGGATACAGGGTGGCCAGCAGGCTTAGCAGCAATGAGGCCAGCACGACCCCCGACACATCCGTCCACTGTAAGTCGGCGGGTAACTCACTGATAAAATAAACAGACGGATCGAACAATTTCACTCCTGACAGGTTTTCTATAAACGCGGTAATCCCTGCGATATTCGTTGCCAACAGCACACCTGTCACCGCTCCGATTGAAATACCCACCGCGGCCAGGCCCAGACCGTGCGCGACAAAGATCGCCATAATACCGCCGGCCCGGGCGCCCATGGTACGCAGCACGGCGATATCGCGACGTTTTTCCGCCACCGACATGACCAGGGTGGAAACAATGTTAAACGCGGCCACCGCCACCACACTAAGTAATAACAGGCTGACCATCAACTTTTCCAACTTGACCGCGCGAAACAGGGAGCCCTGGGTCTGGCTCCAGTCCCTGACCGTGTAATGCGCCGGCAGGTCCCGGGCAATCCTGAGCATGGTATCAGGAGCGCTAAACAGGTCCGACGTCTTCACCTGTAAACCATCTACCGCCCCTTTGCTCCCCAACAATTTTTGTCCCGTCTCCAGAGATACGTACGCCTGAAAGGTATCCGGCTGCGCACCCACCTCGAACAGCCCTGTAACCGTGAGACGTTTGGTGCGGGGAAAAATACCAAGTGGCGTGACCGTAAGGCGTGGCACTGTGACTTCAACCTGGTCGCCGGGTACGACGCCAAGCATGCGCGCCAGGGCGGCGCCCAGAACCACGTTAAAACCAGAGGCGTCCAGACTATCCAGGCTACCGGCAACCATGGCATCTGTAATGTTTGAAACCCTGTTCTCTAACTGCGCGTCCACTGCGGTGAGCACGCCACCACGCAGGGTACGACCGCTGCCCAGTATGACTTTGTCAGTGATATAAGGCGACACAGCGAGGACTTCAGGGTTGGATTCCAGTTCAGCGCGCAGCTCACGCCACCGCTCCATAGCACCGTCACTGTGCTCTACATAACCATGTGCAACCAGTGACAGAATGCGCCCGCGCAGCTCTGTGGCAAACCCATTCATGATAGCCAGCACCACGATGAGGCTGGCGACACCGAGAACCATACCGAGCATGGACACCATGGCGATAACAGAAGTGAAACGATTACGTTTTCTACTGAAGCTGTAACGCAGCCCTATAAAGGATGCGTAGTTAACGATGGCGCTACCGCGGGAGGACAAATGTATCGGGCCCGGAATTACTTGTCTGCAGAATAATACAGCTCGGGATTATTCTTGCCCACCTTTCCATCGCGTGTTTCCTCGTCACAACGTTTGGGGTCGCCCCCGCACAAGTCACAGGCAGTATCTATGCCCAGGGTGCCCATGCCACCACAGGAGCCCTTTATCGGCGAACGACCCGCGATCACACCCACCGCCATACCGGCCATGACCAGACCAATAACCAACAAACTGATCAAAAATAATGTCATATGCTTACCCCCCCTGGGCCAGCTCTAACCCGGTCGTTCAAACCTGTCATTACGACCTGTCGTTGCAACCTAGTGTTGCGTTTCAGCCAAATACTCAGCGAATGCCGGTGTGTGGCTGTGCACAAAATCCTCGCCGGCGCTGCGAATAAAATATACTGCCAATGCCTCTGCCTGCGCTACTGCCATTGCCTGCTCCGCCCCAAGCACGGTCAGGGCGGTTGCCCAGGCATCGGCGAGCATGGCGCTGGAGTGTACCACGGTGACCGATACGAGATCATGTGCCACAGGATATCCGGTACGGGGATCGATACTGTGAGAATAGCGTTTGCCATCGACCTCAAAATAATTGCGGTAGTCCCCCGAAGTCGCCACAGAGACATCGGTGAGCCCGATCGTGGTGGCCACGGAGCGCCCGGTACTCTCGGGCTGTTCAATAGCGACGCGCCAGGGATCTCCCCGGCCACTCATACCCGACATCCTCATCTCGCCGCCCACCTCCACCAGGAACCGGCTAATTCCCTGATCCGCCAGCCAGTAGGCAACCTGATCCACCGCATAACCCTTGGCCAGGGAGGAAAAGTCCAGGGACAACCCCACAAACTTCATCACCTGTGAGCTGTCTTCATTCAGCCTGATATTGTCCTGCCCCACCTGCTCCAGTAATTGAGTGATGGACGACTCAGTCGGAGGGGCATCGATGGCAGGACCGGGGCCAAAGCCCCACAGGTCGACCAGGGGAGCTACCGTGACATCATAAGCTCCCCCACTGGCCTTGCCAACGAGCAAAGCTGCTGACAGCACACTGTAAAAGCTCTGGGACACTGTAGCCCAACTATTGGGTGCTATAGCGTTGAAGCGGCTGATCTCGGAGTCTTCCCGGTAGGTCGACATGCTGCGGTCGACCAGTGCCAATTGCTGCTCTATCCCTTGCTGCAGAGCACTTTGAGTGACAATTTTCGCAGGCTCAATGTAGGTCACATGCCAGGTGGTGGCCATAGTGACACCGGCCAACTGCACCACTGGCTGCTCATTGCTGCACGCCGCCAGGCAAAGCGCCCCAAACAAACAAAAAAACCACCCTTTCGGGTGGCTTTTGATGCCAGTACTCCAACTACCCGCCGAAGTCATCGAGCAGGATATTCTCCGGTTCCACACCCAGGTCCGTGAGCATCTGGATCACCGCCGCGTTCATCATGGGCGGCCCGCACATATAGTACTCGCAGTCTTCAGGCGCCGGGTGATCCTTCAAATACTCCTCAAACAACACATTGTGGATAAAACCGGTGTAACCTTCCCAATCGTCTTCTGGCTGGGGGTCAGACAGGGCCACATGCCACTGGAAATTATCGTTCTCCGCCGCCAACTGATCGTACTCGTCCTGGTAGAACATCTCCCGCAGGGAGCGGGCGCCGTACCAGAAGGATATCTTACGCTTGGAATGGAGGCGCTTGAGCTGGTCAAAGATATGGGAGCGCATGGGGGCCATGCCCGCACCGCCACCGATAAATATCATCTCGGCATCGGTATCCTTGGCAAAGAATTCACCGAACGGACCGTACACCTTCACCTTGTCCCCGGGCGTGAGATTGAATACCCAGGAAGACATCTGGCCACAGGGTATGCCCTCGCTGCCCGGAGGCGGCGTGGCGATACGGATATCAAATTTCACCACACCCTTTTCTTCCGGGTAGTTGGCCATGGAGTAAGCGCGGATCACAGTCTCTTCAACGACAGATTCCAACTTGAAGAAGCCGAAATGTTCCCAATCACCCCGATACTCCTCATCGATATCAAAATCGGAATATTTGACGTGATAGGGCGGGCACTCCAGCTGTACATAACCACCGGCGCGGAAGTCCACGCTCTCGCCCTCGGGTAGTCTCAGGGTCAGCTCCTTGATGAAAGTCGCGACATTGGGGTTGGACTCTACCGTACACTCCCACTGTTTTACGCCGAATACCTCTTCCGGTACCTGAATTTTCATATCGTGCTTCACCGCGACCTGGCAACTCAGGCGCCAGCCTTCGCCCGCTTCGCGCCGGGTGAAATGCGCTTCCTCCGTGGGTAACATGGAGCCGCCACCATCGCTCACAATGCACTTGCACTGTGCGCAGGTGCCGCCGCCGCCGCAGGCAGAAGGCAGAAACAGTTCCGCGTCGGAAAGTGTCTGTAGCAGCTTGCCACCGGCGGGCACGGTAATGGTTTTTTCGCCGTTAATCAGTATGCCCACATCACCGGAACTCACCAGATGGGAGCGCGCATACAAAATGACCAACACGAGCACCAGTACGATCGCGGTGAACATGCCGACACCGAAAACAATTGTCATATCCATATCAGTTTCCGCTTATATATCGATGCCGCCAAAGGACATAAAGCCCAATGACATGAGGCCGACTATGATGAAAGTAATGCCCAGGCCCTGCAGTCCCTCCGGTACATCCGAGTATTTCAGCTTTTCACGGATACCGGCCAGGGCGACGATAGCCAACGCCCAGCCCACACCGGCACCGGCACCGTACACCACGCTTTCGGCGAAGTTGTAGTCGCGCTCAACCATGAACAGGGAGGCGCCCAATATGGCGCAGTTCACCGTAATCAGGGGCAGGAACACCCCCAAAGTGTTGTAGAGCACCGGCACATACTTGTCGAGGAACATTTCCAGGATCTGTACCAGGGCGGCAATGACACCGATATAGGACAACAGGCCCAGGAAACTCAAATCCATATCAGGCAGGCCCGCCCAGGCCAGTGCGCCGTCGGCTAGCAGGTAGGTATAGATCAGGTTATTTACCGGGACGGTAATGGTCAGCACCACAACAACCGCGATACCCAGACCCAGTGAAGTCTGTATCTTCTTGGAGATGGCCAGGAAGGTACACATGCCCAGGAAGAAGGCCAGCGCCATATTTTCTATGAATATAGAGCGAATAAATAAGCTTAACAAGGCTTCCATTTACACACCCTCCTGCATAGCAGTGTGCCTGGCAATCGTGTAGTCCGGCGCCTCAACCTGCTCCTTGCGGAAACTGCGCAGCGCCCAGATAAAAAAGCCGATAAGGAAGAAAGCACTGGGTGGCAGCAATAATAATCCGTTGGGAACATACCAGCCACCGTCGGTGACCAGTGGCAGTATCTCAAAGCCCAGCAACTTGCCGGCGCCGAACAGTTCCCGCACCACAGCGACAACGACCAATACCACGCTGTAGCCCAGGCCATTCCCGATTCCGTCAATAAAGCTGGCCACCGGCGGGTTTTTCATGGCGAAGGCCTCGGCCCGCCCCATGACAATACAGTTGGTAATAATCAGGCCGACAAATACCGACAATTGCTTGCTGATAGCATAGGCATAGGCCTTCAGGAACTGGTCCACCACGATAACCAGGGAAGCGATAATCACCATCTGCACGATGATGCGAATACTGCCCGGTATATGCTTTCGTATGGCTGACACGAACAGATTGGAAAAGGCGGTCACGAAGGTCAGTGCCACACACATCACCAGTGTCACCTGTAGCGATGATGTCACCGCCAGGGCGGAGCAAACGCCCAGGATCTGCAGGGCAATGGGATTGTTCTTGAAAATCGGTCCGAGCAGGGTCTCTTTTACGGTTTCCATGATCAGGCCTCCCCGGATTTCAAATTGTTAAGGAACGGCTCAAAGCCATTTTCACCCAGCCAGAACTGCACCAGGTTGGTCACACCGCGGGCCGTTAGCGTGGCGCCGGCAAGTCCGTCGACTTCCCAGCTCGCATTGACGTTGGCAGGGTCAACCGCACCCTTGATCAGGCCAATGGCGACCTCGCCGTCGCGGTAAACCTGCTTGCCGGGCCAGCTTGATTTCCAGCGGGGGTTGTCCACCTCGCCTCCCAGCCCCGGCGTTTCGCCATGTTCGTAAAAACCCAGTCCGGCCACTGTATTACCGTCAGACTCCAGGGCGATAAAACCGTACAGAGTCGACCACAGGCCATAGCCGCGTATCGGCAGGATAATTTTGTCGATGTCTCCGCCCTGATCTTCCACCAGATAAACCACGGCGTAGTGCTCGCGCCGGGCGACATTGGCCTGATCCTGTGCAGGGGTCAGTGTATCGGAAGCCGAGGGGTCCTTGGCCGCCTTGCGCTGGTCGTAATTCTCGGCGTCCACGTCGTCGGTGAACTTGCCGGTACGCATATCCACGATACGGGTCGATATCTGGGCGAACAGTTCATCCACGCTCTTGCTCTCATCGAGCATACCGGCGGCCGCCAGGATATTGCGTTTGCGATCCAGGGTTTTGTTTGCCTCCTGGGCCGGCTTCAATATAACCGCAGCGGCGGATACGATGATCGAACAAACAATACACAGAGAGAACGCTACAATGAGTGTTTTGCTGGTGCTGTCGTTACTGGACACGGGCAAGCCTCCGTTTGATATTGGCCTGGACCACAAAGTGATCGATTAGGGGGGCAAACAGGTTGGCAAACAAAATCGCCAACATGATGCCCTCCGGGAACGCCGGGTTAACTACCCGGATCAGCACCGTCATAACGCCGATCAGGATGCCGAAAACCCATTTACCGGTATCCGTCATGGACGCCGATACCGGGTCGGTCGCCATGAAAATCATGCCAAAAGCGAAGCCGCCGGTTACCAGGTGCCAGTACCAGGGCATGTTGAATGCCAGGTTGTTGTCGGAGCCAATCATATTGAACAATGACGACAGGGCTATCGTACCGAGCATCACCCCGGCGATGATGCGCCAGGAAGCAATGCGGGTAGCCAGCAGCAACAAACCGCCGATCAGGATGGCCAGGGTAGAGGTTTCACCGATGGAACCGGGTACCGAACCCAGGAAAGTTTCCATCCAGCTCCACTGCTGCTGCAGGGCGGCCATACCTTCGGATGCCACAACTGACAGGGGCGTAGCGCCGCTATACCCATCTACCGCCGTCCACACCGCGTCACCGGACATCTGCGCCGGGTAGGCGAAGTACAGGAAGGCTCGGCCGGTCAACGCCGGGTTGAGGAAATTCTTGCCGGTACCACCGAACACTTCCTTGCCAATCACCACACCGAAACTGATACCCAGGGCCACCTGCCACAGGGGCATATCCGGCGGGCAGGTCAGGGCGAACAGAATAGAGGTAACAAAAAAGCCCTCGTTGATCTCGTGGCCACGCTTCATGGCGAACAGGACTTCCCAGCTGATACCCACCAGGAAGGTCACAATATAAATAGGCAGGAAAAATACCGCCCCGTACCAGAAGCAGTCCCAGATACTGCTGCCGTCGTAGCCACCCAGCAGTTCGATCAGCCAGCCGTGCCAGCCCTCGACGCCCTGCCCTGCATCCATCACGCCAGTGGCCTGGAAACCCAGGTTGTACATGCCGTAGAACATGGCGGGGAAAGCCGCCAGCCAGACGGTGATCATGATGCGTTTCAGGTCCACCCCGTCACGTACGTGAGCGGTGGATTTGGTGACCGAATCCGGTGCGTAGAGGAACGTGTCGAATACCTCAAACAGCGCAAACCACTTCTGGAAACGTCCACCTTCCTGAAAGTGGTGTTCCACATTGTCCAGAATTTTTCTCAATCCCACGGCTTAACCCTCCTTCTCTATGCGCGTCAGGTTGTCCCGCAGGATGGGACCGTATTCGTACTTGCCCGAACAGACATAACTGCACAGGGCCAGATCTTCTTCTTCCAGCTCAAGACAACCCAGGGCCTGTGCTGTCTCTGTGTCGCCCACGATAAGTGCACGCAGCAATTGTGTGGGCAGGATATCCAGGGGCATCACCTTCTCGAAACTACCGATCGGCACCATGGCGCGCTCACTACCGTTGGTGTTGGTGTTCATGGGCAGTGGCTTGGTGCCGAAGAAACTGGTGAAGTAAATGCCAAGGTTGGAGTGCTTTTTAAAGCCCGGAGACAGCCAGCCCATAAACTCCCGGTGGCGCCCTTCCAGCAGTACCGATACCTGGTTGTGATATCGCCCCAGATAGGCCGTGGCGCCATGGACAGCACGCCCCCCCAGCACCGAGCCGCTGACGATACGATTGTCGCCGTTTTTCAACTGCCCGGCACACAGTGCCTGCAGGTCCGCGCCCAGGCGAGTGCGTAACAGGCGGGGCTTTTCCACCTGAGGGCCGGCCAGGGCGATGACCCGGTCAGTATAAAGCCGTCCGTCGAGAAACAGGCGGCCGATAGCGATGACATCCTGGTAACCGATGTTCCACACGGGTTTGTCCGTGTTCGCACCGTGCAATAAATGTATATGGGTCCCCGCCAGGCCGGCCGGGTGCGGGCCATCAAACCGGGCGACTTCGATATTAGAGGCCGCACCCTGGGGAATCTGGGCACTGCCGGCCATACAGACATAAAGTTTGCCTGCGGTAAGCCTGGCCAACAGGTCCTGCCCCAGGCTAAACGCCTCGGCTTGTTCAGCAATGATCACTGCCGGATCCGCCGCCAATGGGTGTGTATCCATGGCGGTGACAAAAATTGCGGCGGCCTCAGCATCAAGTGCAGGAACTTTACTATAGGGCCGCGTGCGCAGGGCACTCCACTGGCCACTGAGCTGTAACTGCTCGCGAATCGCACTGGTATCCGGCACCGTCTCTGCTGTGCAGGTGTCGTATGCTTGCGCATCGTCACCGTCCACCTCGATAACCACCGATTGCAGTACCCGCCTGGCCCCACGATTGATGGCTGAAACCACGCCGCTGGCCGGTGCGGTGTAGCGCACGCCTTCGGTTTTCTTGTCGGTGAACAACAGCTGGCCAAGCATAACCCGGTCGCCCTCGCACACCGCCATGGTGGGTTTCATACCAACATAATCAAACCCGACCAACGCGACAGCGCGCGCGGTGGGTGCACCTTCAATAACTTGCTGGGGAACTCCCTGAATAGGGATGTCCATACCCCGCTTGATCTTGACCATACGACCTGCCTACATAATCAGAACAAATGTGGATGGGCTGGAAACTGTTTTGCAGGCATCGTGCTGCAAAACGCTACGCCTCATGAATCCGAGCCGCGCGCATTATAGCGGATTGCGCGCCCAAAGCGCCAGCTCAGGAAGAGCAGTTCTTTGATTTTGAACAAGTTTTGTACAAGTCATTCGGCCCTGGTCGAAGGACTTGTGCCCGAATCAGGCCTGTCGGGGGTAGACAGCGAAGTGAATCCCCGCCATTTGCTCCAGAATCCGGTGTACCTGGCAGCTATAGCCGAACTCATTGTCATACCACAGATACAACACGGCCTGCTTGCCATTAACAATGGTGGCCTGGGCATCGAAAATACAGGCGTGGCGCGAGCCAACAAAATCACTGGAAACCACCTCGGGCGATGACGAGTAATCTATCTGCTTGTGCAGGGGTGAGTGCAGTGCCTGGTTGCGCATGAACTCGTTGACCTCTTCCCCGGTGGTTTCCCTGGCCAATGTAAGATTCAGAATGGCCATAGAGACGTTGGGCGTCGGCACGCGGATAGCATTTCCGGTCAATTTACCCGCCAACTGTGGCAATACCTTGGCCACGGCGGCGGCCGCTCCGGTTTCGGTCAACACCAGGTTCAAGGGGGCGCTGCGACCGCGACGTGACGCCTTGTGGTAGTTATCAATAAGGTTCTGGTCGTTGGTGAACGCGTGTACCGTCTCCACGTGGCCGGCGACAATGCCGTATTCATCATCCATCACCTTCAGCGGTGGTGCTATGGCATTGGTGGTGCAGGATGCGGCGGAAATAATGGTGTCAGAGGGGTTGATAATATCGTTATTGAGCCCCGCCACCACATTCTTGAGGTCACCCTTGCCCGGTGCCGTCAGGATGACCTTGCTCACACCCTTGCTCTTGAGGTGCAGGGACAGGCCGTCTCTGTCTCGCCAGACACCGGTGTTGTCCACGATGATAGCGTTGTCGATGCCGTATTGGGTGTAGTCGATAGTATCCGGTCCGTCCGCGTAGATCACTTTGATTTCGTTGCCGTTGGCGATGAACGACTGGCGCTCCTCATCGACCCGGATAGTGCCCTCGAAAGCACCGTGCACCGAATCGCGACGCAGCAGGCTGGCACGCTTGACCAGGTCGTTGGGCGCTTTGCCTTTGCGCACCACAATAGCACGCAGTCGCAGGCAATCTCCGCCATCAGTCTTGTCGATCAGGATGCGCGCCATAAGCCGGCCAATGCGCCCAAAACCGTAGAGGACCACATCCTGCGGTTTGGCCAGGGGTTTACCCTGGGAGCCGATCAAATCAGATAGTTCCTGCTCGATATATTTATCTACGCTCAGGCCTGCGCCCGCGCCCTGATCGAAATAACGAACGGCCAGACGACCGACGTCGATGTGAGCCGGGCCCAGGTCGAGTTGGGACATGGCACTGAGAATGGGAAAAGTTTCAAATGCGGACAGCTCATTGCCCTCGACCTGCCGCACGTAACGGTGGTCTTTCATAATCTCAAATACAGAGCGGTTAACCAGCGACTTGCCGTAGATATAACACTTGACACTTTTCTCACGGGACAGCCGCCCTACCAGGGGAATCATGCCCTCGGCCAGCGCCTCACGCTCTTTCCAATCCTTGAAGTAGTCGTCGGGACGTGCTCGTTTGCGGTCATTCACTGTATATCACCCTTTGTCTTGTACACTGTGGGGTCGGGGCGCGTATTATCGTCTGATGGCAAATGCCGCGCAAGTTGGTATCCGGCAAATTTACAGTCTCTGTTATCAACGCTCACTGGAGGTCGACACCACCTTCCCTATACAATGGCGCCCCTCTGGTGCTCACCGCAGCAAGCGACTCACACCCTATGTTCAGCAAGCTGGTCGAAAAAACGCCCTGGCCCCACAAAACAGCCACCCGCACCGCCATGGGGCCATTCTCCGGTAGTGCCGATGCGCGCTGTATCGCTGAGTTGGCCACGGCGACCCGCCTGCTGTTGGTGATAACCGCCGACACCAACTCCGCCCTCACGCTGGAGCGGGAATTGCCCTTTTTCCTGGATCAGCCACTGGAGATCCTGACTTTTCCCGACTGGGAAACCCTGCCCTACGATAGTTTTTCCCCACACCAGGACATCATTTCGGAGCGGCTGCGCACCCTTTACCGTCTGCCCGGTATGACATCAGGCATACTCATCGTACCGGTGCCAACATTGATGCACCGCCTGGCGCCCACCGCGTACATCGCCGGTTCCAGCCTGGTGTTGCAGGCGGGCCAGACACTGGACATCGACGCGTTCAGGCGCAACCTGCAACGCAATGGCTACATCAATGTAGAGACAGTTTACGAACACGGCGAGTACGCCCTGCGCGGCTCCCTGTTCGACATCTACCCGATGGGCAGCGAACTACCCTACCGTATCGACCTGCTTGACGACGAGGTGGATACGCTGCGCACCTTCGAACCAGAGAGCCAGCGCACAGTCGACAAAGTGGACGCCATCAACCTGCTCCCGGCCCGTGAATACCCCCTTAATCGCGCCGCTGTGAGCCGCTTCCAGCTCAACTGGTATGACAGTT
>Ga0164315_10003061_pt1 | contig 12912 bp, 5 predicted proteins | sample GuaBasSedimGuay6_FD_113737 | JGI IMG/M metagenome (GOLD analysis project Ga0164315, IMG submission 113737) | Subseafloor sediment microbial communities from Guaymas Basin, Gulf of California, Mexico - Guay6, Core 4569-2, 0-3 cm | ecosystem: Environmental > Aquatic > Marine > Hydrothermal vents >... | reverse complement strand
GGTCATAAAATGCATCCCGGCAGAAGTGGCGGCATTAATAATGAAGAAGTTCAACTCTTCTCCCAGCATGTCATTAGCAAGCATATCCGAATAATACTTAATATAGATCTCATGCTCTTCATGACCAACCGGATAGTCGGTTGCTTCCTTCCTGCCTTCGCACCAGCTATGTACTCCAATTTTTGCGCCTGTTTCCATGGTTCGACTGATACCTGAGATGAAAAAATCGGTCGCACCGGACTCAATTAGTGCATTTGATGATAAGTGGATATCAATACCTAATGCCCTTAATTGTCTGGCAGCCTTAAACATCTCTTCGTCATCATCGGAACCCGGGCATTTTCCCATTATGATCAATCTGATTTTCGGATAGTTCTTGATGAGTTTTGCAAATTGATGGGCGATCCTGCGACCCATATTTCCTTCCATAAAAACCGTTGTATCGTTGGACACATAGAAAGGACCAAAACGACCTTCGAACCCTTTTTTACGATTGCTTGAATAGACTGAAAATCTCATCTACCTGTCATACTTAATAGTTCACAAAGTGCGTACATCTTGAGTTCAAATGCCGATAATCTCCATGCAGTCTAACCAAGTACATGGGATCTGTTCAAGATCGGAGGTCCCTTGTTAAAGTCAGGGCACCAGGCTACTCCCAATTGACTGCTTTCCGCCAATCTCAACGATTCATTTCTTAAAAACAGGGTGCAACCGACAGTTTTGCATAGTACAGCGCATTCTCTTCGGAATTCCTGACAAATCCAATTGTGTCTGAATCAACTCACCAGTGGAAAATTTATGTAGGTTGTGGATGTCCTGGTCCCGCTTGATCAGTACTGTATGCTTTTCTACGTTCGAACTTAACTTGGCAATCAAAATTCTCACGCAAGGTTTAATATATGAAGCTCCATAAACAAATGACTCCCTTCCTCCTGTTAGTACTCAGCACCATCATCGTTACCGGCGCATTCGCCAGCAGCAGAAAATACAAAAATGCCCATGTTCATACAGACGACACTGCGTGGTACGTCGGAAGCTGGCATGGCACAAACCTGGCCTTCGAACCTCCGTTGGAAGTGGAGATCACCATACTCCCCAGCGGGGAGGTTTATACCTACGCCCATGGCGGGAGTCGCTCATACAAGGTTCGCACGCATGGAAAGGTCATCAAGGTCAGAAGACTGCCAGATACACCGATGCGCGGCAAGATGAAAGACGCCTACTCCATGATCCTCGAAGACGGCGGGTTGCTGGAAATCGCCCAACAGCAAGGTGCGCTGCAAACTACAGCAGAAAAGTCAGGTATCGTGGTGCACTATCAGAAAGTTTCTGATCCAGAGCAGATGGTGGGTATCCAAAACCGAGTAATCGCACAAGCTGCGACAGAACCTCATCACAAAGACCACGATTTCTGGCATAGCCCGGAATTCTGGGGTGGCGTACTGGCCGGGGCGGTAGTTGACGCATCGGTGCATGACAATCACATTACTCTCAAAAACTCCGGTATTTCGAAGGCAGACGTGGCCGCCCTGCAAAAATACTACAAGTAGAGTGTCAATTTTGGGCTTCGGGTTAAGTCCCGGCTCAACTTATTAAACGAAATAAACTCAGAAAGAGGTCAAGAATCACGGGGGTTACGATACACCCGTTTATGCCGATCTTTTGCCTGTCTCGGTGAGAATTCTCAGGATTGCCTCAAGCGGCCCACGCGCGAACCGTTTTCTCCAGAAATAAGCGAATGTAACACCCGCTATGCAAAACAGTATGGAAGTCAGCACAGCAAATTGCAGTGTCTGGTTCCCCAGATGACCAAGAACCTGGAGCAACCCCATGCCAATGACGACATGACCTACGTATAACGTGAGTGCAAGTTGACCCGCTGCCACCAACGGCCGTATCCAGAAAGATTCGTCATAGCGCTGGCCGATGTTATTTGAGGAAGCAGCTTAACTTCGTGTCCGAAATCATGGGGGAGGATCATATACTCGCTCAATACTAAAAGCGCGCGCAGCTTTTCGCGGCCAGCTTACCCTGAATTCCGCACTTCACTTTGCCATTGAATATGACATTTACGGCGGGGTCCCCACCTGAACTTTGTAAAGCAACATCGTCATTGGCAAAAAGCCAAGACAGCCACATTTTAATTTGCATAGAGATGGTTTTGCGTTACGCGCATCTGGGAAGCGGGCACTTAAAACACACTGCATAGCCCGGAAGTGTCCTCTAGACCGTGGGAAGTCCAATAATGTAAGCTCGAAGGCAGGTAAAAGAGGGAATACAACATGAGACAACAGTCCCCGATTAAAATTGGTCCGCCTTCCTTAATAGGGATTGCCCGAACAGTTACGCAGTTCTTGTTGATTTTATTCATTTGTTCAGCCGCGCAAACTGCCTTGGCTGCAGGGGAAGTATTTGCCGATGGATTTGAGAGTGATGAGAGTTCAACTGAGAATTCTCAGCCCGTTGCCGATGCCGGTGCCGATCAGGATGGCTATGTCGGCGACACGATCGAACTTGATGGCATGGGCTCCAGTGATGCCGATGGCGATGACCTGATCTACGACTGGACCCTCACAACTATTCCTGATGGCAGTCTGGCTGAAATTATCAACAGCACCAGTGCGGTCGCGTCTTTTGTTGTTGATGTTGCCGGCATGTACATTGCGCAGCTCATCGTCAGTGACAGCGCGCTGAATAGTGACCCAGATACAGTCAATGTCATGACCGCCATTCCGGTCATCCTGCCGCCTGATCCGGCGGATGTTGCAACGCCCATTGCGGTTGGAATTGCTACCAATATCGGTGCAGCAACGGAGTTTTTGTATAGCGGTACCGATCCGATTCAGACCGGTGTTGCTCCGGATACTATTGAAGCATTGCGCGTAGCTGTTCTGCGGGGCTCAGTTCGCACAAGGTCTGATGAGCCGTTGACTGGCGTGACGATCGACATACTTAATCACCCCGAATTTGGCCAGACATTATCTCGGGCTGATGGTGTGTTTGACATGGCCGTCAATGGTGGTGACTTTGTCACGGTACGCTACGCTAAAGATGGGTACTTGCCGGTACAGCGGCAATTGAAGCTGCCGTGGTTGGACTACGCTATTGTCGATGATGTCGTCATGATTCCGGTAGACGCCAAGGTCACGACGATTGATTTGACCAGTCCTGCGCCGATGCAGGTGGCAGCCGGCAGTCTTGTCACGGACGCAGACGGTTCACGGCAAGCGGTATTAATGATTTCACAAGGCACCAGCGCAGAAATATTTCTGCCTGACGGCTCGACGCAAGCCGTAACCACATTGAATTTACGGGCAACCGAATACACGGTTGGTGACAATGGCCCTGAAGCAATGCCTGGGACATTGCCGCCTACAAGCGGTTATACCTATGCGGTTGAACTTAGCGCGGATGAAGCGAATGGTGTCAAGGTTGATGGGCGCGATGTTGTATTCAGCCAGGCAATTTCATTTTACGTCGATAACTTTCTGGGATTTGATGTGGGTACCGTGGTGCCGGTGGGTTACTACAACGGTGGCACGGGCGCCTGGTTGCCTAGTGACAACGGCCTTGTTATCGAAATCGTGGCAATCAGCGCGGGTATGGCGGATGTCGACGTAGATGGTGATGGTGTGGCTGATACGGGAGCCAGCTTGAGTGGTCTTGGCATCACTGACGCGGAACGAACGGAACTCGTAAATAGGTATGAGGTGGGCAAGAGTCTTTGGCGTATGCGTACGACTCATTTGTCGACGTGGGATGGCAACTGGCCATACGGGCCGCCAGGGACAGCGACAGCACCACCGCGACCACCTGTAGGCAGGCCTGATTCAGAACGCGATAATTCCGACCCATGTGAAGAAGAGGGCTCAATTCTGGAGTGTCAGAACCAGGTGTTGGGCGAGCGGCTACCGCTCACGGGAACCGACCTCACTCTGAATTATCGTAGTAGCCGTGTATTAGGCTCGGGAAACAGCAACGAGCTGAGCATTCAGCTGACCCGAAGCGCACCTATTCCTGACCTGGTTGGCGTGAGTTTGATAATTGAAGTGGGAGGTCGGCAGTGGATTGAAAACTTCGGGCCTGAACCGGATCAAAGCTATGATTTCCTGTGGGATGGTCTAGACGCTTATGGTCGTGAACTAGAAGGTGCTCAGAAAGTGGAGTTTCGTATCGGGTATATCTACGATGCCGTTTATTATGGCTCCATATTCGATTTGCGTGAGGAAACCAGCGCATTTGCTGCCCTGGGTGCGTCCTTTACGAAGGTAAAGTCGCGCCAACAAATCATCTACTGGGCTGAAGGCGAAAGTTTCCTTGGTAGGTTTAAGTCCACTGCTCAGGGCTTGAACGGCTGGTTTTTGAATGTCCATCATAGTTACGACCCTATGACCAGGACGTTATATTTTGGTGATGGCACAGTGCGCTCTTCTGTTTCCATTCAGTCGGTAACCAATTCTTTTGCCGGTGGCGGTGCTTGTTGTCTCGTTCGCTTTGGCGTTCCGGCGACCGATTCTTACATGCGGGATATCAAGGATATAATTATCGCTCCCAATGGCGATACCTATATTTCAGATCAGGGTGCGCGAATATATAGAGTTGATCAGGATGGGATTCTGACGAAAATCGCCGGAGTTACCGTTACTACCGGTTACAGTGGGGACGGTGGTCCGGCCAATGCAGCCTACATTGATGCAGGAAGTATGGGACTGGCTCCCGATGGAAGCATCTATTTTGTGCAAACAAACTGGAATATCGTTCGCAAGATTGACCCGGACGGGATTATTAGCACTATCGCCGGTGACGGGAGTTATGCATCCAGCGGTGATGGCGGTCCTGCACTCGCTGCTCAATTGGCGAGCCCATGGGATATCGCAATTGCAGCCGACGGCAGTATTTTCTTCAGCGAAGCAAACTTCATTCGGCGCATTGATCCTGCGGGGGGCATTTCTACCTACGCAGGATTGTTAACCGGGAGTACGGATGAGCGTATCCTGGCCACTAATGCACGTATACTACCCAAACAAATCGCGCTGGGTAGCGATGGAGCACTGTTTTTCTACGACGACGCCACGCGAAAAGTTCGTCGGATTGGACCCGATGGCATCATTGAGTCTTTTGCCGGTGGTGGATTCAACACAAGCGATTTTATTCCGGCGCTTGATGCCAAAGTGCGCGCCCGTGATCTGGTCGTTGATGCTGAAGGCAATTTGCTTATAGCCGATGAGCAAGCATTCAGGGTTCGGCATGTCTCCAGTGATGGAATTATCAGTACAGTTGCGGGTAACGGTGAGTTTGGTTTCGTTGACGAGGGTTTTTCAACCGGTATACCAATGTACGGGCCCAGGTCCATCACGGTTGCCCCAGACGGTGCTTTATTTACCTCGGAGAACAGCCCGCGCGGCGAAATAGTTCGTCGAGTAGGTTCGGGATTGCCGAGCTTTGACACGTTTGATCTCATATTACCTTCGCGTGATGGTACGGAGCTGTATCGTTTTGATCGATACGGACAGCATCTCGAAACCGTCAGCAGCCTGACTGGTGTCGCGCTCTATTTGTTTGGTTATGACTCCGCCGGGTTGTTAGCGAACATCCAGGATGGCGATGGCAATCGTGTGGAAATAATGCGGGATACGGACGGTGTGCCGTTGTCGATTGTTGCTCCGGGTGGTCAGGTTTCTCCATTGGAGGTTAATGCGGAAGGTTATCTGGAACGCATTACTAACCCTGCTGGTGAGGCGATTGTTTTGGCATACGGTGATGGAGGGTTGTTGACCGCGGTTACTGACCCGCGTGGCAACACATCAAATTATCAGTTTGACGTATTTGATTTGCTGATTCTGGCAGAGGATCCCGCCGGCGGTTCGAAAACGTTTGATCGTGTTTATGATGAAACGGGCTATACGGTTACGATGACCACGGCAATGGGGCTGGCAACAACGTATCGAATTGAAGTCTCTCCATCCGGAGACAGGCTTTCCATCATCCAGGATCCAGATGGTTCACGAAAAGCAATTGTGCTAGGTGCGGACGGGCAGGTGACCACCACCCACGCAGATGGCAACTTGGTTACACTGACTCAGGGGCCCGACCCTCGATTCAGTATGCTGTCCCCGTTGGTAGAAACCTTAACCGTAACTACCCCTGGAGGGTTGAGCGCCACAACTACGCAAAGTCGCTCGGTTTCGCTATCGAATCCTGATGACATCCTAAGTGTTATCAGTATTCAGGATACAACGTCTATCAATGGTCGCAGTTATACGGCCACCTACAACAGTGCGGCACGCAGCTACACTTCGACTTCGCCGGAAGGGCGCCAGACTGTGTATTCCATCGATGAGTTGGGGCGCGTAATTGGTATGAATCTGGCTGTTGGTGTGGACCCAATCAGTAAATCATTTGATGCATTGGGACGCTTGACGCAGATTAGTCAGGGGACTCAGTTCGAGTCGTTTACCTACCGGGCAGACCATTTATTGGAGTCGCAGGTTAATGCTGCAGGTCATACCTATGGTTACGACTACGATGCCGCGGACAGACTGACTGACGTGAGTTTGCCAGACGGGGAAAGTCTGACCTATGCCTATGACGAAAATGGTAATCGCACTGCCTTGACCATGCCTAGCCTTGATGTACACGCAATGGAATTTACCACGCGTAATCAGGGCTTGAGTTATACGCCGCCGGATGGTTTGAGCTTAGTCAAAAGCTATGACCTTGATAGTCGCCTGCAGAGCAAGACTTTGCCGGGCGGCAGGGTTATTGTGAATGGCTATGACGCAGCCGGCCGCTGGACCAGCACAAGCTATCCAGCAGCAACAGTGAGCTATGGTTTTGATGGTGTCAGTGAGCGGTTGGTCAGTCTGTCCCGCACACCACTGGCAGGTTCGGAGCAGTCGCTTACCTACAGTTACGATGGCAGTCTGGTAACCGGTGCTAGTTGGAGTGGTGCAGCTGTTGGTGATTATGCATACACCTACGATGCTGACTTCTTTGTGTCCAGTGCAACGTTGACGAGTGGGGTTGATTCGGTGGTGAGATCGTTCACTTATGATGCAGATGGTCTGGTCACCAACAACGGTCCTTTTATCTTGTCGCGTGGTGGCCCAGGCGGGTCGACTAGTGAAATTACAGATGCCAATCTCGCGATGGCAATTACCTACGATTCACTGGGGCGTATATCTGGTCGTAGCCAGAGCATTGGGGGAACTTCGGCTTATGAGTATTCCCTTGTTCGTAATAATGCAGGCAAGATCACTCAGAAAATTGAACGGGTTGCTGGTATCAGTCACACTTACGATTACAGTTACGACATGAAGGGCCGGTTAACAGGTGTTGTTCGCGATAGCTTCACCGTTGAAGGCTACACTTATGACGTCAATGGCAACCGCCTGAGTACGTTGACGGAGACAGTTAGTCACGATAGTCAGGATCGTTTGCTTAGTCACGGTACTGTGACTTATGCATTCGATGATGATGGGTTTTTGACTCAGCGTGGCAGTGATTCCTTTGTCTATAGCGCGCTCGGTGAATTGTTGTCTATGGCTACCGCTAGCGAATCTGTGTCTTATGCATACGATGGGTTGCGCCGACGAGTTTCACGGAGCGACAGCTCTGGCGTTACACAGTATCTCTACGGCAGTCTTGCCAATCCCTTCCTGGTGACAGCAGTGCGAGATTCTGCGGATGTACTGACTACGCTCTATTATGACGATAGTGAATTGCTGTTTGCGCTGGAACGCGGCGGCGCGACCTACTATGTAGCCACTGATCAGGTGGGTACGTCGCACGTGGTAACTGATGAGGCTGGAGTCCTGATAAAAACACTGGAGTACGACAGCTTTGGTTTCTTGTTGACCGACAGCAACCCTGCATTCGAGCTGCCAATAGGATTTGCGGGCGGTTTGACAGACCCTGTTACTGGGCTGGTCCATTTCGGCTATCGCGATCTGGACCAACTTTCCGGGCAGTGGACGGCGCGTGATCCGGTGTTGTTCGGCGGCGGACAGGCCAACCTCTACCAGTATGTCGGCAATGACCCTGTCGCGCAGCGAGACCCCTTAGGCCTTTGGTGTCTTGGCGGCTCTTTCTATGCAGGCGGTGGCGCTGGTGCAACGGTGTGTTGTAACTCTGGCGGCGACTGCTCGCTCTGTACTGAAGGTGGTGCGGGCTTGGGTGGATCGCTGGATATAGGACCGGGTGAGCCGGCAGATGACCGAGGCATTGAGCTCATGGGTGAGATTGGTGCGGAATGTGGACCCGTCGGTGCAACATTTCTGGCCTGCACTTTCGGTGAATGTGGCCTTGACTGCGATTCGAAATACAATGTGGGACCGTTTGAGGTGAGTGCGAAAGGTGGCCTCAAAGGATTCGCTGATCTGGGTGGAGCAGCAAATAATTTGCTGCAAAACACCAAAGGAAAGTGTGGTTATCAAGGCAAGATTGGTGTGACCAGTTGTACACGCTTCTAAGCACCTTTTGGCCTGGCCAAAAAGTGCCTGTAAGTAATTGATGTGCTAAGTGAGGGGTAAGATCTAACTAGCCAATGATGCAATACCAAAATCAGCATGCTCATATTTGCGACTGGCAAAACGCGCTCGGTCAAAGGTCAGTTCAAGTGTGACAGTTTCATCGATATTGAAAATCTCTTTGACGTTAATATCAAACAGAAAATAGCCTCCCACAAGACATTCACGATCTTCCCGCTTCTCAATACGGCAAAAATCTGGAAAACTGATATAGATCAACACCTGCATCTTGTGAGTGAACGGGGTCAACGCCAGCTAAAATGGGGTCACCCCTGGCGAAGTTGAAACCGCTTCTGCTGCAAAGGAAAACTTTTGGCAATAACTTCAAAATCACGATCATTGTGAATCAACAACACTCGTCTTTCTATCGCAATCTGAGCGATGCAACAATCGATTGGACTTCTTACCGTTATACCCTTCTTGCGCAGTTCATAAAAAATTCGTGCTGCAGACTTCCATGTAGAAGATTGGGTCTCCAGATAATCTTGCCCTTCAAGATAGTCACTCAGTCGCAACCATTCTCTCTCACTGTTGCAACCTTGTAATAGTTCAAGCTGCTGAAAGCGGGTTAAAGCGATATCAGAACCAGCAATTATTTCCTGCAACGCGTTTGCATAGCTTGCAGATTGCCTTTTACCCAAAACATTAATCCAGATTGAAGTATCAATCAGGATCATAATTTGCCTTATCCTCTGCCACGCTTCTCAGCTCCCTGGCGGATTTGTAGTCATAGCTATCGACAAAGTCTATTTGCCCTGCAAGGTCGAAAAGGTTCTTTTTCTTTTTGCTGCGAATTAACTCACGCAGGGCGACTTCAACCAGTTCACGCTTTGTAGTGATTCCCGTTAGCATGGTTGCTTCGCGGACCAGATCATCGTTCAGGACTATATTGGTTCTCATAACTGAGGCTCCAAATACACATTAGTAGGTGTATTGTACACCACACAATATGCTTTGGACAAATGGTCAAATTAGGCTTGCAGCATTCGGAACTAAATTTTAGTAGCGCTCAGCGATTTGCACTTGCAAAGCGATTCCAGCTTATTGAAATCCAGAATCTCAATGGTCTTGCCTTGACTGCTGATAATACCCTGTTCCCTGAAGTCACTGATAGGCTGCGGAATTAGTAATATTCCAACATTCTCGGATTTTGAGAATGCCTGGTCTACAATCAGCTTATGCCATCGGATAAGCTAAGCTTCCATTTGCCAAGCGGATTTCATCCGGCAGTTAGTACGTGGTTCGAAAATGCGTTCGAGGCACCGACACCGGTGCAAATCGCTGCATGGCCAAAAATCGCCAGCGAAGAGCGTGTCCTGATAGCGGCGCCCACCGGTAGTGGTAAAACATTGGCCGCATTCCTGTGTGCCATCAATGACCTGGTTCTTGAAAGCTCGCATGGCGTATTGGAGGACAAGGTACATGTCCTCTATATCTCACCACTCAAGGCACTTTCAAACGACATAGAAAGAAATCTGCAGATGCCTTTGCAGGGCATTGCTGATGTCTTGACCGTCAGTGGCCAATCACCCCATCATATTCGTGCTGCGGTCAGGACCGGTGATACGCCGGCGGGTGAACGTGCAAAGATGGCGAAGCGACCGCCGCATATCCTCGTCACAACACCTGAAAGCCTCTACCTGTTGCTGACCTCGGTCTCCGGCAGAAACATGCTGGCGGGTGTCTCTACACTGATCGTGGATGAGATACATGCACTGGCGGGTAACAAGCGTGGCAGCCATTTGTCACTGTCACTGGCACGTCTGGATGCCCTTTGTGGCATTCCACCAGCGCGTATTGGCCTGTCGGCAACACAGAAGCCCATAGAGAGAATCGCCGATTATCTTTGTGGTGGCCAGGAATGTGCGATTGTCGATACCGGTCACAAACGGCACATGGATATCCAGCTGGAATTGCCGGATTCCCCATTGGCACCGGTATTGTCCAACGAGGTCTGGGAAGAGCTCTACGAGCGTCTGGTGAGCTACATCCTGGACCACCGTACCACCCTGATATTTGTTAATACCCGGCGTTTGTCAGAACGCCTGGCCCGTCACCTGGCTGAGCGTCTGGGTGAAGAGGCTGTCACCGCCCATCATGGCAGTTTGTCGCGTAAGCATCGCCTTGAGGCGGAGCAGGCGCTTAAATCCGGCCAGTTAAAAGCTCTGGTCGCGACTGCTTCGCTGGAGTTGGGTATCGATATCGGTCATGTCGACCTGGTTTGTCAGTTTGGTACACCGGGTAGCATAGCAGCGTTGTTGCAACGTATTGGCAGGTCCGGTCATAGTGTTGGTGAAACACCAAAGGGGCGTCTGTTTCCACTCAGCCGGGACGACCTGGTGGAGTGTGTGGCTTTGCAGAAGTCACTTGAGGCGGGTGAGCTTGATGCGATTGTCATACCACCCGCACCAATGGATGTGCTGGCTCAGCAGTTGGTAGCAGAACTCGCTGCACGGGATTGGCATGTCGACGGTCTGTATGAGTTGGTGTGTGCAGCATGGCCATACCGTGATTTGGGTATTGACCAGTTTCTGGCCGTGGTGCGGATGCTTGCAGATGGCTATTCAACCCGCCGTGGCAGACGTTCGGCGCTGGTGTTTTACGATGCCATCAATGGAGAACTGCGTGGCCGACCAGCGGCCCGTTTAACCGCTTTGCAAAATGGTGGCGCCATCCCCGATCACTTTGACTATGAAGTCATCATGTTGCCGCAAGGTCACCGGATTGGAACACTGAACGAAGATTTTGCTTTTGAGAGTATCCCCGGCGATATTTTTCAACTTGGCAACACTAGCTACCGTATGCTGAAAATCGAGACGGGCAGGGTGCTGGTAGAGGATGCACACGGCCAACCACCCAATATTCCGTTCTGGCTTGGTGATAAACCCGGTCGCAGTGATGAACTGTCCAGAGCGGTTTCAGACTTGCGCGCTGACATTGAAAAACAGCTGAAGGAGAAGGAACCTGTTGCCGTTATTGATGAACTGTGTGACGAGGGCATTACCAGGCTTGCAGCAATACAACTGGTTGAATATCTGCATGCGTCATTGCAGGCTTTGGGCTGCCTGCCCACGCAGGACAGGATCATCATGGAGCGGTTTTTTGACGATTCCGGCGACATGCACCTGGTGGTTCACGCGCCGCTGGGCTCACGTCTTATGCGTGCCTGGGGGCTGGCCCTGCGTAAACGATTCTGTCGGCAATTCAATTTTGAACTGCAGGCATCGGCACTGGAAGACTCGCTGATACTGTCACTGGGAGAAACACACAGCTTTGAGATCGCCGATGTTGCCGGTTATCTAAAGGCAGAAACGGTGCGCGACGTGCTCATACAGGCACTTCTGGATGCACCGATGTTCGAATTGCGCTGGCGCTGGAATGCCACCATTGCGCTGGCGGTACAACGGATGCGCAATGGCAAGAAACTGCCACCCCAGTGGCAAAGGAACCAGGCGGAAGACCTGGTCGCGGTTGTCTTTCCGGATCAGATTGCCTGTTTCGAAAATATCCGTGGAGCACGAGAGATTCCCGATCACCCGCTGGTCAACCAGACCATCGCAGATTGCCTGACCGACACGATGGATATCGATGGTCTGGAAAGGTTGCTGATTAAGATGGCTGCCGGTGATATTGAAATACACTGTCTCGACCTGGTAGGGCCATCGCCTTTATCACGCGAAATCATCAATGCCCGGCCTTATGCGTTTCTCGATGATGGCGATGCCGAAAACCGCCGTACACGTGCTATCAGCAACGACCCGGATGACCTTTCATCAGCCGCCACTTTGAGCATCATCAGTGTTGAGGCCGGAACGCAGGTTCGTGATGAAGCCTGGATACAGCCACGCAATGCTGACGAATTACATGATGGACTGTTACAGCTTGGTTTTTTGACCAGGGAAGAGTTCACCAGTGGCAATTCCAGCTGTGGTGCTGGTGGCAGTTCAGCTAATTGGGGTAACTGGTTCTCAGCCCTGGGTGAAACTTTCCGGGTATGCGTTATCAAATTGACTGACAAGAGTCAGGAACAGGAGCAGACGGGGCACTGGTGGATAGCCTCTGAGCGTTTGCCGGAATGGCTGGCTATCCACCCGGAGTCTCAATTCTCACCTGATCCGACGGCCATGCTCCCCGATACTCCCATCATCGGCAAGGAGGAATCCCTGCTAGCCTTGCTGAGAAGCCGTATGAGCGGGCTGGGGCCCGTTAACCGGTCGCAGCTTACTAAGGACTTCGGACTGGATGAAGACAGCATACAACGGGCACTGCTGGGCTTGCAAAATGAGGGCTTTGCGGTCCTGATGCAGGATGCAGCGACACAAAACCTGTGGTGCGAACGAAGACTGCTGGCCCGGATACATCGTTATAGCCGGGAACAGCG
>Ga0164315_10003060_pt1 | contig 12916 bp, 8 predicted proteins | sample GuaBasSedimGuay6_FD_113737 | JGI IMG/M metagenome (GOLD analysis project Ga0164315, IMG submission 113737) | Subseafloor sediment microbial communities from Guaymas Basin, Gulf of California, Mexico - Guay6, Core 4569-2, 0-3 cm | ecosystem: Environmental > Aquatic > Marine > Hydrothermal vents >... | reverse complement strand
TCATCAGCCACATCATCATAATTGTCATATGCCTCTTCGCTTCCGAATTGATAAAGTTCTTTATACATATTCTTCTTTCCCTTAACTTCATATACTGAATAATTCTCTAATCCCTCAGCTTTCACTAGATTCTTTAATTCTCTAATTACATCAAGAAATTCATCTTTTTTTTCTTCTTGAATTTCGTACTTAATTGTAAAAATAACTTTACTCATTAATTTTCCTCATTATCTATTTTATATTTTATATTTTCCTTGAAAAACAATTTTCGCAGGGCCTGTTAGTGAAACATTTTCGATATCATTTTCATATATCTTAAAATCGACTTCCAAAATATCTCCTCCCCTAGTTTTAAGTTTTACAGGGGTTGTCAATTTTCCTTCTATAACTGACGTAATTGCCGCCGCAACAGACCCAGTACCACAAGCCAATGTTTCTTGTTCGACTCCTCTTTCATATGTTCTAATATTTATTATGTTATCTTTAATTGAAATAAAATTAACATTTGCACCAATAGGGTCAAAGTATTTGCTATATCTAATTTCTCTTCCAATTTTTTCTACTGGAAATAATTCTATGTTTTCAATTGCGTTAACGGGATCATCTATATTAACAATAACATGATGAGCACCAGTATCAATGAATGAAACATTCAATTTTTTATTCAGTATCTCAATTTCAAAATTCTGTTTAAATTTAGTAGGAGAGTTTAACTGAAACTTTATAATCTCATCATCAATTAAAACTCCAGAGAAATTCTCACCATTAAAAGTAAACTTAGTATTTTTTCCATCAATTCTACCGCTAAAATCTGCATACTTAATAATGCAGCGGGCACCATTACCACAGAGCATTCCACTACTTCCATCAGAATTGAAATAGTCCATTTTGAAATCAATATTCTCTTCATCTTCAATGATTAGTAATCCATCAGCACCAACACCGAATTTTCTATCACAAACTCTTCTAATCAATTCGGATTCAATCAAAAGGTCTGGATTTAATTTTTTGTCGATTAAAACAAAATCGTTTCCAGCACCTGTTAGTTTTGTGAAATTTATTTCAATCATAGTAATTCGAAATTTAAGTCAATAGAGGCTTCGAAGCAATAAAATAAAGTCCAATTCTAAAAATTAAATATTACATTCTATCTTTTTTATGACCTCATCAAAGAAATAATTGTTATTTTTACAAATAGAAAATGAAAGGATTTTAAATGAAAATAAACTATTCAGATGTTCCAGGAAATCAAAATCTATTTTTAGATTACATCTCTGAATTTGAAAATGTCTCAATGTTCTATCCTAAAGATTTTAGAAATAATGATGATATTGAGAAAACTTTTGATGAACTTAAGAACTATGATCGCCCACATAGAAAAGAATTGGCTGAAATTATTAAAAAACAATATTCTAATTCCAAAATTTCAAAACAGACCGAATCGAATATCTCTTCTTTAAGATCTGAGAAAACATTTGCAATTGTAACGGGACAACAAGTTTCTCTTTTCGGTGGGCCGTTATATACCATCTATAAAACAATTACAGCAATTAAACTCTCAAGACGTTTAAAAGAGAAGTATGGCGACTATAATTTTGTCCCAATTTTTTGGATGGAAGTTGATGATCATGATTTCGATGAAGTTGCTTCGATAAACATTTTTGATAAAGAAAATAAGCATAGAACACTTACCTATAATGATGGACTTGATGAAGAAACTAATAGAGGCTCGGTCGGAAATATCAATTTTAATTCTGGTATAGAGAGTACTTTAGAAGATTTAGAAGATTCTCTGCGAGATAATGAATTTAAGGACGAGATTTTAATTTTATTGAAAGAGTGTTATAAAGAGGGAAAATCTTTTAAAGAAGCATTTAAAGATTTATTCATAAATCTTTTTGATGAATTTGGACTTGTAATTTTTGATCCCCAAGATTCTGCTGTAAAAAATATTTTACTTCCAATTTTTGAAAAAGAAATAAATAATTTTAATACTCACACAACTACAAATGTTTTAAAAAGTGCTGAATTAGAAGAGGTTTACCATGCACAAGTAAAAGTAAAACCTGTTAATCTTTTCTATTTGGATGAAACTGGCAGGCATTTAATTGAACCCGTTGAAGATGGGTTTAGATTTAAAGGAAAAAGGAAAAGACTTAATAAAGAGGAACTACTTAATTTACTCTATTTCGATCCAACAGCATTTAGCCCGAACGTTTTGCTCCGTCCAATTTGTCAGGATTTTCTACTCCCAACTGCGGCCTATGTTGGAGGCTCAAGTGAGATTAGTTATTTTGCCCAAGTTATACCAAACTACAAATTTTTTGAAGTAGTTTCTCCAATTATTTTTCCTCGTGCTTCAGGAACAATAATTGAATCGCATTTATCTTCTATTTTAGAAAAATATAATTTGTCCTTAACTGATTTTTACATTGATGAAAATATTCTAATTGAAAAAGTAGTTAATATGGTATCCGAATTTAATTTTGATGAGTTATTCCATAAATCGGAAACAGAAATTAAAACTACTTTAATTAAATTAAAAGAAAACTTACTATCTATTGACAATTCTCTTGAACAACCAATCGAAAAATCAATTCTGAGAATGGAGCAAACCTTAACTACATTAAAAGTCAAATCGAAAAGTGCAGAAGAAAGGAAACATAAAACTCTGATTCACCAACTTCAAAAAGTGAGGAATGCTGTTTACCCAAATGGGAATTTACAAGAACGAGAAATTAGTTTTTTCTACTTTGCTAATAAGTATGGATTAGATATTATCAAGTGGATAATGAACGAACTGAATAGCAATAAGATTGAACATCAGGTGATTGAATTATAAGATTGTGATTATATAATCCTTTACTAAAATTCTGGTTGGATAATTTAATATTAGCTATCCAACTGATCATCTCAGAATATTTTATCGAGTACTGACTCTAATTTATCCCGTAGAACTGGTTTTGAAATAAAGTCAGTAAAACCAGCAGTAATAAATCGGTCTTTGTCCCCTGGAAGCACATAAGCAGTTACAGCAACTACCGGTACATTTTTATGACTTTCCATTTTTTGAATAGAACGTAGTGCATCTAAACCGTTATACTCCCCTTGCAAATTTATATCCATAATTATGAAATCAAATAGAGATGATTGTAGAAGTGGGATTGCTTTTTCAAAACTATTTGCAAACTGAATTTTTTTAAGTCCTTTCATCTGTACTTTAAACAAAATTTGCGAATCTATTTGATCTTCAACATAAAGGCATGATAGATTTTCAAACATACTTATTTTCTCTGAGACTGCAATTTCAGAAGATTCAACTACTTTCTCCAATTCCGCATTATTTCCTCCCACAGCAATTACTGATTCCTGGCCTGCTGTAGCTGGTTGAGCACTTTGTTGCGAACTCGATTGAGTATTTACATTTACCTGAACTGAAAACGGTTCAGTCGGGTTCTCTTCCAATTGTTCATCAACTTTTGCTTCCAAATTAACATCTGAAGTCTCAGATATAGGAGCATCTTGGACTTTAACCGATGGTGTTGAAGGTATCTCTTTCTCCTTAATTGATGATTCCTCAATCATTGTTGTTAATACTTTTTTATTTCTATTAAACTTGATTGGGAAAGTATAGCCATATTCTGATGGTTTGCCATCTTTATTAATTGCACCGATACTATGGGCAATTAGATTAGTCACTTTTAGAGCATAACGAATCATAAATCTGGATATTCCAAATTTATGTCTTATAATATTTTCATCACCTCTAAATATCAATTCTAGATTTTCAAATAACTCATTTGAAATTGAATCTCTCTCATCCTTGACGGAAATTACACATTGATCAGAATCTGTTTGATAAGCTGAAAGATAAATTTTATCATTCTTTGTAGCCCTCATTGCAAACTCAACTAAAAATGAGATTAAAACTTGTAATTTAGATTGATCAGTTTCAAATTTTAATGATGAAGAAATTTTTCCATATGAGAACTCTTTCCCATAATTTGATGATACTTTTGTAACATCACTTTCTATCTGATCAATCACATCTACAAAAAGGATGTCAACAGGTTCTAACTGAACATGATTTTGTTCAAGCTCAGCATACTGAACTGCATTATCCATTAATTGTAAAAGTATTTTTTGATTTTGTTTAATAATTTCTACTGATTCATTTTGGTCAGCATCTCCCTCTTTTACGCTTTCAGCAATCTCTTGTGAAAATCCAATTATTACATTAACTGGGGTGATTAATTCATGAAATAAATGTCCCAAAATTTCTGGGTCTAATGTGTTTTCCACAATTTGTTTTGGAACGTTCTCGGTAATAGTTTCTTTTTGAACCACAGTTTTTTCAACAATTTCTTTTTCAAAAGAAATTACTATTGTAAATAACGCTACATTATTATTTTCATCAAAAATTGGAGTAGAAGCAATATGTGCTGGGTTAGTTGTACCATCTGCCTTTTTAATATCACAGTCTAATTCAACTGCTTTAAGTACATCACTATGGAAAATTTTTGTGTTTATTTTTGCTCTAAAATTATCTGTAACCAATGTTAAAAAGGGGCTATCATTTAATTCAGATTTATCATACCCAAGAAATTTGGAAGCACTCTTGCTTAATTTCTTTATAAATCCATTTGCATCAGTTATTAAAATTAAATCACTAGAATTATCTAGTATAGATTGAAATTGAGTTGATAACCCATCACTCTCTAAATTTTTAGAAACATCCTTAACAATATTAAAATGTGCCCGTTTTCCATCAAACTCAATTCCGGTTTTGCTAATCTCGACCATTACATTGGAACCATTTTTTTTCTTTTGTCTCCATGGTCCAGTATATCCATGCTCCATAGTATCTTTGGAAGCAGAATCAACAAGTGTTTGGATGTCTTCAGAGTCATATAAATCAGTAAGGTCCATTCCTAAAAACTCATCTTCTCGATACCCATATAATTTCAGCGCTGCTTGATTTACTTTCAAAAATCTAAGATTATCGGTACTATAAATAAACATGGGATCTAGATTTGTATACATAAGCATATCAAACGTCATGCTGCTTGCCGTCGCCTTAGCATTTTTCTCTACAGTTTTGGTAAATGAAAAATAGTATCCTTTACTTGGGTCATTATTAATCGCTTTAAATTCAAAGCAAAATTCTTCTTTGGCAATTTTAATATTACTTGCAACTGTACTTAAAACTAGTTTGGAAAAATCAACATTAAAAATTGATTGTAAACTTTGCTTCACTATAGAAGCTGGATTAAGTTTAAATTCAGTACAAAACTTATTTGAGAATTGTTTAACTATAAAGTTGCTAGAAACCTCTACAACAACAGCAGGGAGTTCTTCAAAATTTACTGAAACATTTGAGTCAGAATTTTCTGATAGTAAATTTTCCAATTTAAATGCTTTCTGATTAAAACCAATAATAGCAACAACATTATTATCAATATCACTAATTGGGAATTCTACTGTTTGGATTAAATCTCCTTCATTATCTTTAGAAAATGTTTCATATATTACTGAATTTGAAGTGGTAACTATATAATTAGTAATATTTTTCACTAATTGGTAATCGTTTTCATCATGAATTTCGGACAGAGATTTACCTTCTACATCAGATATTCTAAGTTTAAGTGATTCTGCATATTTATTATTGATAATAATTATCTTACCATCTGAATCTTTTATCCAAAAGTTAAAATCGAGCTCATCAATTTTTCTTCTAAATTTCTGACGCCCAATATATGTAAATGGATAAGCTTGCTTTACTGTTTCAAGTATATTCAGTATAGATTTATCTTCAATGAAATCTGATGCTTCATCAATATTTATTCGCAAATGAGAGAGGGTACCTCCATTTACATTTTGTGATTGAGTATCTTTAGTATGTTTTTTCATAAGATTACCATACCATTAAGGTATAAAAACTAATAATTCGCTACTATATTCTGAATCCCCTCGAGGATATTTAGTTTTAAGTCTGTAAAATAGAGTTAAATTGTGATATAAACTATTTTGATCAGTCCAAGAAGTTGTTCCAGGAGCTAACCTTGTAACTTCACTAAATTCAAATTCTGTCTGCAATTTTCTCTCAACTATTATCTGTGCTTCATTTGTCCCATTATTTGTCCAATTTAATAGAACGTTATCACCATTCACAATTTGTGCAGATAAATTAGACGGTGCTGAAAATACTTCTGTACTTACTTCATTTGAAAATGGAGAACTTGTGGATGTTCTAAAAGCACGAACTTTATAATAATACGTATCTCCACTAGTCACCGTATCGTTATAAGCAGTTGTATTTGGAAATAATTTTTTATGAAAATTATAAGTCCCAGTATAATTCGTTTTTCTCCATATTTCAAATCCTTCTTCATCATTAGAATTATCTTCCCACCATAAACTATATACCGTATTACTAAATTTAATAATTTTTAAATTAGTAGGAGCATCTCCCCCGTCTGCACCACTTGAATAAACAGTGTTACTAAACTCAGAGTTCCCATACCCATTGGTTGCTCTTACCTTATATCCATAATTGATATTATCAGAAATAACATAATCAAAAAATCTAGCTGAGTTAGCATCTAGATCCTTTAAATGAATAAATGTATTGTGCCCACCATCTTGTCTCCAAACTTCGTATTTAAGTTCATTTGAAGCAAGATCGTCCCAAAGAAGATTAAACGATTTATCAGTAATTATTGTTAAAGTTAAAGGATTTGGTGCAACTGGTTTGCGATCGATAAAAATACTATCAATTAATAAAGATTCCCCAATAGCATCCTCATTATTAACAACAGTTATTGCGTAAGAAATTTCAGATGGCCATTGATAAGGATCTATTCCTAATGCGTTTTCTAATTTATCAGTATTAAAATATAGAATTGGTTGAGTACCATGCGCATTTTGTGAGAAACTCTGTATAAATTGACCATCAACAAAAAGATTATAAGAAGATAGCCCAGGACCTCCCTCATAATCAGACGCTTGATACTCAATTGATGTTATTCCCATACCGATGGAATCACCAGAAGTAGGGTGAATTATATTAATAATAGGTTTATCCTTATCATTATCTGAATTAATATTATATGGGTTATCCACTGATGGAACACAGTTTGCTAAAATAAAAGCAATCAGTATGATCAGATAATATTTGTAACTTTGTTTATTCAATTCTCTCTCTGATAAATTATTCTATATTTTTAACTAAAAACTGATTTGGTTGATCTTGCATATTTTCGAAATCAATTAAAAATGTTCTAGTTTCATCAGCTTCCAAATCCTTTATATACAAGTAGAGGATATTTGATTTCTCATCATATTGAAATGCAGGAATCTGAGTATTAATTAATTCTGCACTAATTTTAATATTCTTAACTTCTTTATTAAAATTAATCTGAATAATGAATTCATCTTCTAAGTCATATCTATGATTTGAAACTTCAACTACAATTCTTCTTTTTCCTCTTTTTTCATATTTTAATTCTACACCACTTTTCGAATTCCACCATTCCAAAAGTTTTGGAATAGAAGTTACCCAAATATTTTTAGAACGCATATACTGAGGAATTTCTTTAAATATCCCTCTATATTCCGGTTTTAACAGATAATTATTGTGAGTCTTAAGAACATACAATCCACCTTCAAACACTATTCTATCAATATCCTCAAAATATGTGTACTTTTGGAATTCAGGTTCAGTTAAACCAAACTCATCCATTACTACTATATCATCCCTAGAAGTATTAGTGATTACAAAGATATCTTTACCGTCAAGATTTTTTTTATTAGGAACAGACCTATCTGTAAGTGAGTCTGTAATTATATAACTTATCTTCTCTTGTGCCATAATAGCAAGAGTAGATTGGTCATAAAAACCAAAATGAGGTGTAATTCCATTAACTGGTTTCTTAGTAATTTTTCTTAATGAATCCCGAACGTAAACTATATCCGCTTTTTGAATTTCTTTAGAACTTACATCGCTCTCAATTGTGAAAATTTCATCAGAAATACCCAAATCAATTATTGGTACAATTTCAGAAAGCTTCGATAACATTGCAGTCTGTCTAGGATACTTTAATGCTAAGTTGGCTTCCATAATTATTGATGCACCAGACTTATATTCATTAATTGTAGCCTCAATAGCATTAATATTATTTAAATTATCCTTTATTGTAGGAACATATATTGCTGCTGCGTCATAAGGTTCTGGCCAATCCTTTACGAAAGATATCGGATTATATGTTAACCAATCAACACTGTTTTTTACTAATTTACCTAAATAAGTATAATCTTCATTATTACCTACAACGGAATTTAATTCAAAACCGTACCAAACAAATCTTCCCTTTCCGTAAAATCCATTTGCAATGCCGGCACTAGTTCTAATTTGTTCATCAACCAATCCTCTTTCACCGCTGTAGTCGTACCAATAACTAACTTGAGTAGTTCTAGGTTCTAAAACTTCGGCATAAACTGGTCTATCCCAAGTTGCTATTTGTAAAATATATCCGGTAGGAATTCCAGCTGTAATAGGTAAATTGCCGCGAAGAGTATGACTCTTTTGAATTACTTCGTCATACGAAAGTTCTTTTGTAAACTTCATTCCAAAGGTTTCTTTAAAGAAGCCCCAACCTCGCCATTTGGCTTCATCTGAAAATGTCGCAACCCCGCCAGTAGCTAAAACTGAGCCGCCCAGATCTATATATTTTTTAATTCTCATCACCTCTTTATCGCTGAGTGACTTAGCGCCAGCTAAAACAATTAAGTTATACTCAAGGTGCTTGCCTTCTTCAAGATCTAAATCTGAAAACACTTCATAATCAATCTTCATATTTGCCAAAAATGTTTTCCATGTATCTATATTATTTTCAACCCAGTTTTCATTACTTAACATATTGGCGGTATATTGAGAGTATAATATTCCCACTTTGGAGGAGTATTGAAATGCTTTTAAATTTTTCTGTGATGGAATAATTTCTGATAATTCGTAATTACCATAAACATTCTGAATTATTAACAGATATGTTAAAATAGCTGCAATGAGAATAACTAAACCACTTAAAAATATTATACTGTAATTTACTCTCAATCCTTTGATTGATTCTGCAACGGCAGTATTAGGTTTAGTCCTATTGTTTTTAGCAATATTTTTTTTATTGCTTAACGCCATTTAAGACTTTCCTCTTTCTTCAATTTTGTCTCTTTTTGATCAGGATGAGTATATCTTTTAAATTTTTGAGCAGAAGTATATTTTTCCCCTTCAAAAGTATCACGAGTAACAGGTGGAGTATATCTGCTAGTTCTACTAGTATTAGTTCTTGTTTCACGAGGTGCTACAAATGTTGGGCGTAACTGAGGATCAGTAATGTAACCTGAATCATCTCGAGAACCTCGTGTATAAATTTGCTCTCCGGTTCTAGTCCTTCTTGTAGTTCTTGTTTCAGCAACTACTCTACTAGGTGTTACCAATTCAGCTTGAATGAACTGTTGCTGTTCTGCTACACCAGTTCTCCCTTTCCGCTCCCTTATCTTATAAAGAATATATGCGCCAACTGCTAAGATAAACGTTGCAATTGTTGCTACAAGAATAATCAATGATAATATTGGAATCAGTTCCATTTCTACCTCTAATAATTAAAATCTATTTTTTACTTTTAGCCAATCCTGATCTTTCAAGGTGACCCCACTCCATCTTGATTCCTAAAAACTCTTCAACGGTTGCCATAGCTTTAGTTACATCTATTATAAGTACAAAAACCATTCTGTAAACAATGGCCCATGGTACTAATCTAAATTCTTCCTTTTCAACTGCAACAGAATAGACTGCTGACATAAAATCCAGCAATGCAATTCCCAACCACCAGTAAAAAATTAAACTTGACATACCATTAAATATTGCAACAAATATGAAAAAAAAATTTGCGAAAATTGTCATTGCTGGCCAGAGAAGAGCTTCGTAGAACATTGACCACAAGACTAGTGTATTATTAAAATTCAAGGTTGGATTTAAAAGATGTTTCTTATGTTTTCTCACGGCTTGCAAAATACCTCTTGTCCAACGATATCTTTGTTTTAGTAATTGCATTAAGTCAGATGGGGCTTCCGTTAACGCTTGTGCATTTGGTTCATAGTTAACTTTCCACCCTACTGCTAAAATTTTAAGTGTCATATCAGCATCTTCAGCAAAAGTATCGCTTGTATAAAAGCCAACATCTCTAAGTGCTTCTTTTCTGAAGGTTCCTATTGGGCCAGGAATTATGTTTACCATTCGAAGATGGCCTTGAGCTGAACGAGCTAAATTTAATCCCTCCACATATTCCAACGCTTGTAAATCTGTAAGCCATTTTCCTCTGTTGGCTATTTTTACGTTACCAGCAACAGCACCAACATCAGGGTCATCAAAATGGCTAATGGCATGCTTGAGAGTATCAGGTGTTAAAACTGAATCCCCATCCATACAAACTACAAAATCAGCTTCAGAATACTGTATCCCGGCATTTAGAGCTTTTGCTTTTCCACCATTTGCTTTGTTGATTAACGAAACTTTTACTATAGAGCTGACGCCCTCTCTCATCCCTACAAGTGATTCAGCAATTGTTTTTGTATTGTCTTTTGAACCATCGTTTACAATAATAATTTCGTAACTAGAATAGTTTAATTTTAACAACGATTCTACTGAAGTTCTTAAATTAACACCTTCATTGTATGCTGGAATAACAATTGAAATAAAAGGAGAAAATTTGGATTGACTTACAACGGTGTATTTGGTTACATAAAAGTAGGCTAAAAAGAGAATTGTAAAATATCGAAATAATAATATGAATAAGAAAATAACTAACAAAACAATTGAAGCGTAAACAATTAATCCTTCCCATGACAGAATTGTCAGGGGCAAAGTAAAAAGAATAATTGCTATCAATAATAGAGAGAGAGTTCCTGTAATAAAAATCATTCTTAATTTTTCTTTCTTTTCGTTTCTCACTTGAGGAACAACTTCTCTATTGTCTATTTCAATTTTATATTTATAGTTTTCTGGCTGTTTATGTTTTTCTGGCTTTTTCATCAAAATTGGGCTTTTTTTTACTAATGCACAAATATAGTGCCATAATAAAGCTATCTAAGAACTGAATTTCATCGGATAAATTGGATTGTTAATTTTCTATTGTAGTAATATACGAAAAATGACTCATAATGACACACTCACAATTTCGAAAATATTCCATTTTTATTGAAAATTTGAATAATTTGATAATTATTTTGATCTTACTGCCATCAATGCTTCAATCAATTTACTTGAGATAATCTCGCCACCTTCCCAGGTTAAATGACAATAATCTTTAAATGCTAAAGGCGGCTTAGCTTCTACCCAATTCGAGATTGAATTTTCTCCTCCCATCGCTTCAAACATATTCCAGAAGGCAACATTTCCCTTTTTAGCAATTTTCTCTTGGACTTCAATAAATCTTTTTATCTCTGGATGGGTCTGCATTGTTCTCCCATGCTTTTGCCCCAAGTCGCCAGGAGAAATAAATAAGATGGAAGACTCTGGAAAATGTTTTTTAATTTTCTTTATGATTTTTAACATCATTCTTTCATACCATTGGTATTTTACGTTCCCAGAAGCAGCTACATTTACACCGAATTGTAAAATAAATAATTTATAATTAAGATTATCTGCGAATCCAGGTAGTAGTTTATCGTCAAGATCACGTAATGAAACTCCTGAATTTCCTCTAAAAGGGAAATTATCAACATAAATTCCATTCCCAGAATCTAGAGTAACTCCATAAAAAAATGCTCCATCGCAATCATTTAATTCTAACTCAATATCTTTAATCTCTTTTCCAAAATCTAATTTAGTTTCATTCAAATTGCTTCCGCTAGATAAGCTAGCCCTATTCTTTTTACCACCATTAGTTTTATAATTTATTGATGAATTTGAATTAGCGTTTGAATAGAAAATGGTAAATTCAGAGAATGACGATGCTGCGGGAGATACCATTTTTGTTGTATAACTTAAAGTACTATTTGATGAGGCCTTACCTACAGTTCCTGCGATACCAATAGGGAATTTTTCTCTGTTTTTCGTAAAAACTGATCCCCATTCCCAATCATCAGAAAACTCGTGAAAAATTGTTTTTCGTGCTGATAAATCATCAGTGCAAGCAGATACAAAACCAATACCATGGCCACCAAATTTATTCTGAAAATCATTCCTTAAATTTTCAGTTATTACGTCTCCCCAAATTATTGAATCACCGTAATGAGCAATACGAACTTTTTCAGAACTTGATCTGTCAAGTGCTTCGAAGAAGTATTTTAATTGCTCAAGATCTCCAGTTATCGGGACTTTGTTACCAATACTATTCCCATCCTTAGAAGGAGGGAATGCAAAGAGTATTGTTGTATTTACAAAAAATACATTTAGAATTGAAAAACATAAAAATCTATTAAATTTATTCATATACCTATCATTAATTTGTTATTCTAAAAAAGAACTATCACACCAAAATAACATTGGCATCTTATTTTACCATGAATTATTAATACTTTTTAAAATAAGAACTAATTCTGTGATGAAGAAAATAATAAAATTAGACTACAAAAAAATTCTACCAGATACTCCAATAAGCTGAGAGAAGAATGGAAATGAACTGGTAAGTACCATCGTATCTATATGAATGACCATACGTAGCTCTTCCATTTAATATAAGATTATCTATAATAGTGCAACTGGCATCTACAAAGACATTACCAACAATATAATCAATTGAAGGGGCGTATCCAACTTGCCCGCCAAAAATTAGATCTAAGTTACTAATCTCTTTATATTCATAATCAACCCAAAATGAATGTGTACTATAATCTTGAGGAGAAAAGTATAGAGGAGATT
>Ga0164315_10003059_pt1 | contig 12916 bp, 10 predicted proteins | sample GuaBasSedimGuay6_FD_113737 | JGI IMG/M metagenome (GOLD analysis project Ga0164315, IMG submission 113737) | Subseafloor sediment microbial communities from Guaymas Basin, Gulf of California, Mexico - Guay6, Core 4569-2, 0-3 cm | ecosystem: Environmental > Aquatic > Marine > Hydrothermal vents... | reverse complement strand
TTCATACGTGCCGCATTAAGAATGATTTAAAGGAGAGAACAATGGGATTTGTAGAACTTAAAAATTTACCGGAATTGGAAATTTCCAATGGAATCAAAGCTTATGCAGTAACTGCTGATACGCTTACAGTTCTTCATGTAAGAATTGAAAAAGGGGCATTGCTGCCGGAACACTCACATTATAATGAGCAAGTGATTAATGTTATTGAAGGAGAACTTGAATTAACAGTGGAAGGCAAAAATTACAATCTAATGCCTGGGAATGTAATGGTATTAGAACCAAATGTTGTCCACTCCGGTCGAGCTGTCAAGGCTTGTAAGGTAGTGGATATCTTTCATCCTGTCCGTAAAGATTTCGCTGGTTCAAATTTTGAAGGCTACCCGAGCGAGGAAAAATAAAAATCACAAGAAAAAAATCTGATACCCGGCATGTGACCGGATCAGACCTTTGACATGAATTTTCTTGTTTCCGTATTGACCTTGACCATTTCTCCGGCCTCAAGATATTCCGGGATGGGAATACTCCTGGCTGTCCATGAATACATGCAGGGCGCCGTCGGGATATAAATATTGCACAGATCTTCTCTGGAGGGCCACCTCATTGAGCATATCATTTCCCTTGCAGCTCTCTTCATATTTTTGTTTGGTCTTGATATTGCTGAATCTGACCTTGTAAAGGGTCACAGCGCCCCTTGCCGAGGGAGATCTAATATCGATATGCTTAACCATGTAAGCTTCACCATTTATCTCCACAACATTGCCTTTTTTTAAATCACACGCCCTGAGCATTTTTTATTCTCCTGAATGCTATTGTTTATATTTTTATCTATTTTTTTTAAGTCTTTAACATTTCCAGGAATTTAAGTAAATTAAGGTGGCGTAAAATATTTCATTGGAAGATGAATTGTGTACTATAGTTTTCAATGACCATTTGTTTGAAGGGGCAAGACATTTTATGGAGAGTCTATTGACAGGATAATCTTTTCTCGGGTATTTTAACCAGAAATAAATATTTGCAGCCAAGGAGAAAAAATTAACCGATATGCCTTTCTGATGGTGCATTAAAACAGGACGTGATGATACAATGCTGCAAGCCATTGCTTAAGAGAATAAGCTTTGTGATGATGGACCTTCTCGAGTGTGAGGATGAATACGATGCCCTGTTAAAAAGATTTAACACCCTTAAAAGAAATCTGATTACATGAAGATGGGCCATGGAAATATTTAAAACCGGCAAAAAAACCAATATCAACAACCGGCAGAGAGATGCTGAATTAGTTGTTAATATCGGTTTATTCTTCAATGCTATCCTCGCATTCGTGAAAGTTCCGGCCGGCATCCTGGGGCATAGCCAGGGACTGCTTGCCGATGGTATCAACTCAGTATCTGATGTCATTTATTTTGTTGTGGTGAAAATATTTGTCCGGCTATCGGGTAAGCCCGCTGATTCTGAACATCCCTATGGTCATCATCAACTTGAGACTATTGCAGCCTTAGTCGTTGGTGCTTTCGTGATTACCACCGGTGCTGCCATATTCTGGGATTCTGTCAATTCCGCATTTGATTTTTTTATGGGGACAGCACCACAGCTTAAGGTACCAATGTTTACGCTGATTGTGGCATTGGCCACGATTATTTCCAAAATTTTTCTCATGCTGCACGCAAACCGCGTTAGCCAAAAAACCAGAAATCCGGCAATCAACGCACTGGCCAGGGATCACCGAAATGACATTTTTGCTTCCACTGGTGCCGCAATCGGTATTCTTTTCAATATGCTGGGAATCGCCTGGGGTGATCCGGTCGCAGGTGCCGTTGTGGCCGTAATCGTGGCAAAAACCGGCATGGATATTCTTCGTGAAGCATCTTCGGATCTCATGGACGACGTTCCCAGCAAAGATGTTGCTGCCAAGATCCATGAACTGCTCAATGGCGTGGAGGAGATCAAATCAATCGAATACATCCATGCACACAGATTCGGCCCCTACCTGGTAGTGAATCTTACCATTGGCATTGATGGTGATTTGAGTGTAAAGAATGGAGATAGGATTGCCGATACAGTGGAGAACACGCTCATTTCAGGCATAGAGATGCTTCGTAAGGTTTATGTGCATTACCATCCTGTGCGTATCAAGGAACCTTATGAATAACACAAGAGATTACGCTTGGATGATAACTCGAATAAAAACAATAGACGAAATTAAATCGATTTTTAAAGCATACCTGAAATATATGAGTCAGTTTTTTGAAATTGCCCATTATGATTCGTGGTGTAAAGGTGCTCTGAAAAATTTACAACGATATTCCATGGCAGATGATCGCCATATTTATATTTTAAAGGAATCCCTTGTTATCATTGGCTTTGCCATGATTAATAAACATTTGAGGTTCAATACGGATGGCTTTGCCGTGGCAGAGTTCTACATTCAAAAAGGGTATGAGAAAAAAGGTTATGGACGTAAGCTGGCTGAACATGTATTTGCAAAATTCCCAGGCAATTGGGAAGTTGCCGTGACATTAAAAAATAGTTCTGCCCTGATATTCTGGGAACAGGTGGTATCATCTTACACAGATGGTAAATTTATTAAAAAACAGAAAGCTTCCTTTAGCGGGTATGGTTTTGTCTTTAACAAGGGTTTGAAAAAATGAATAATTTTAATATGCGCTTGCCTTAGAGTTGCTGGGCTGATAACCTGAAGGTTACAGGTAAATATTAAAATTATATGCAATAGATAATTCTTACATTATATTAATGGTGAAAAAATGAAGAAAGTATTTGACGGTAAAAAGGCAGCCATATTGGGCACTGAAAAAAATCCTGCTGTGATAAATGTCCAAACCCAGGAAAGAGTGAAAGAATTAGAATCCGTATTTGAAAAAAATGATTGGAAATATAAAATCGAATTGGAACCAGATAAACCTGAGGATATTAAAAATCTGGAGATATTGTTGAATCCTCCAAAAACAAGAGTTGCCGAAAAAAAAGTGGGCCGTAATGAACTCTGTCCATGTGGAAGCGGTAAAAAGTATAAAAAATGCTGTGGTCAATAAGGCTTCTTTACCGTTTAAATGTGCTTCGGATGTCCACCGCAGAAGAGCAATCATAAAATTACCACAGGGAGATAACAGTGTCTTTAAAGGACAACAACAATGGCAAACTGACTGTTTCAGAGGCACTCCGCTTTCAGAAAGATCGGGAGAATACTTATCGGGAGAAAGCGCTCAAGCTTTTCCCCTGGATTTGCGGCCATTGTGGTCGAGAATTTAGCGGCAAACGTCTGCGCGAGCTAACCGTTCACCATAAAGACCACAACCATGACAACAATCCTCCGGACGGCAGCAACTGGGAGCTTTTGTGCATTTACTGCCATGACAATGAACACTCCCGGGACCAGGTTGCCGATGCCTATGACATAGAGGCGCCCGCTAATCTCACTGAAAATGGCGGTGGCGTTAACCCTTTTGCCGGACTGGGGGATTTATTAAAAGGCAAACTGCCAAAGGCTGTCAAAAAAATACCATGAAATACCCCATGAAAACCCTAAACTCAACAGAATAACAAACAAGGCTGCGGGAAATCCGATAAACCCGAATTACAACAGGGTGATGGCAAACCCGGCCACCAAAACCGACATCAGGGAAAAAGCCGCAAGCCCTGGCAGAAAACTGGCCACCTGCCCCAGCACCATGATATCCGGCTTTGCCTTAAGAAACCATTTAAGCCGGAAAAGCGCGCCTGTCGTTGTGGAGCCGCTGATGCTGCCATTGATGATTCATGAACGAAGAGAATCTGTTTCTTTTTTTTCTTTCCGCTAAAATGCAACCTTGTCTTGACAAATCCGTCCGTGGCAGTTAAGCAATTGTTTATTTTATTAATTTTCTTATCGGATAGGAAATTGGGAATTCTTTTGGAGGAAAAATGAAAATAGTATTATCTATCATCCTTTTGGCAGTCTTTATCCCTTTTGAGGTTTTTGCAGACAATTCAGTGTTTTACGGGACATACGATGTTTCATATAGTGTGGGGCCTTGCAGCCCGGAATATCATCTGATCAATATAGGAAACGATGAGAATAAAATCGGGGTGGACGACAATTATCTATATATCCCTCAAACCGGGAATGTTTCAGAGTATTCCGGAGTTAACGAAGACCAGGATAATTACGATATGACAATCAATATTTCCGACAGTGCCTTGAATTTATCTGTTTACGGCCAGTCGAAAGATAATCCGGACATGTGGTGGGAGACCCAGCTTTTCCTTACCTTCATCAATGACTATACAGGAGTCACAGTAAGCGGTTCTGAATATGATTCCGACACGACCTATGAATGCCAGGGACAGGTAACCGGGAGCGGGTTAAAAATCAACACGGGGCCGGAAAATGACCAGTTATCCACACCTGCCATAAATGGTGCTGATTCATGGGGCGCCTTCACCGATAATTATATGAGCGAAACCGGCCCATCCCTTTATCTGGGCCATGACATCTTGATCAAAGACCAGGACGGAATTGTTGCTCAACCGCCGTCACATACGGTGACCGTATTATATCCTGATGGAGTCACTCAAAAAAATCTGTTCATCGATGGAACACAGGATGGAAATAGTGCCAATTACTGGCTTTCCGATTCCGCCGGACCCTTTCAATCCGGGGTGTATACGTATACGGTCAAGGATTCGGCTGGAAATTTTTCCACTTTCACGGATACAATTACCGTAAAAGAGCTGCCAATCGTAGATATGAATTCCATTATTGTGCAAACCGACCTGACGACCCCCACCATCACCTGGACGACTGTCACTTCACAGGATATCACCCTGTACCGCGCCAGGATTTATAATATGGAGGGGAGCACCGTCTGGCGGGGATACACAAAGGGGGGCGCCTATACCGTCCCGCCGGGAATCCTCGATCCCAATACGGAATATAAAGTACGAATAGAGGCGCTTGGCGGTCACCAGTGGTTTGAGCAGGATAGTCGTTCAAGAAGTCCTTATGTTTACTTTTCAACCGGAAACGAGGCCTTGTATCCTTTTGTCAGTCTTGAAGCGGATCTTGGCGTAAGGGCCTGGACAGACAATCTGACTGGGAACTTTCTGAGTTTTCGTATTGAAGTGTTTGACGCTCAAAAAGTGCCGGAAAACATTGCATCGGCAAAGGTTGTTTTTCCTGACGGGGAAACGGAATTGCCTCTTTATTTTGATTACAGCAAGACGGATAAGAGGGGGGTCTATAGGAGTAACTATTTTGCCGACACCTTTCCATCAGGCGATTTTACCTTTGTTGTAACCGATAAAAACAGCAACATCCACACGGTTGTTGAATCGTTTTCACCCGCTTTCATCGGCAATTTTGTAGAATCTTCCCTCTTGCCCGTTCATTATACTGTAACCGGTGAAGGGCAAATCGTTTTTTCCTGGAGCCCCGTGACCGACGCCGCCTCATATCAGTTTGAGATCCTGGATCAAAATGATAATCGTTTATATGCGATACAGGTGGAAAGCTCGGCAAATCCCCAATCTCAAATTTTTTCCGGATTTTTCAAAAAACAGACCTTATATAAATACAGGGTGCTTGCATGGCCGGATTATTTTGAAAATAATCCGGCAGCCGGTTCTTCGTCCACATGGAATATATTTTCCCCGCAGTTTATGATCGATGCAATTACCAATGGCTCATCCGTCCCGATCATCGACACTGACCATGTAGGCGTGGCCCTTGCCCAGGTGGGAAATCCCGATAACGCGAGCACCAATTACCGTCTGGTGTTTTCCATACTGGTAAACGACCCGGACGGTGTACCAGGCACCATCAAGTCGGTTCAAGTCCAATATCCTGCCGGTGGGGTTGTAAAAGACCTCTATTTCGATCATAGTTCGGAATCGGGTGGCGCTTATTATTATTTTATGGAATTGCTGGATGATCCCTCACAAGCCTCTGCCGGTATATACACCTTCAAGGTGGAGGACCAGGATGGTAATATCACCGAGATTCAGGATGAATTAATCCCTTCTGTCATCTCCATTCCGGAAAACAGTTCACCTGCCCAGGGTGATGTGGTTCCTGCGGAACATACCATTTCATGGGATCCTGTCGATGAGGCTCAGAAATATCAGGTGATGATCTACCAGAAACTAGATGAGCAGGTGTTTAAAAGCGGATTTACCTCTGCAACGAACATAACGATTCCCGAAAGTCTTGAAAGCGGGATCTATTTCGGCTATAGGATTTATGCCTATAAAGAAAACCCTGAAATCGATGTGGACAATTATTCAGTCAATATGTATTCCTACAACCAAATGCCGCATTATATGGTGGCCGAATCGGTTCCGATCATTTCGGCCGTTCCCTCCATGGGTGAAGCACCGGTTGAGGTCTCATTTTCCGTCAAAAACATCGTAACCGAGGATATTGTTGCATTTGAATGGGATTTTAACGGCGACGGAGAGATCGACTTCACGCAAGCACCGCCCGTGACCCATTTATACGAAACCCCGGGGGTGTATGAAGCGGCTTTAACCTTAACCCCTAAATCCGGAGAACAGTACTCCCTTTACACCAAAATTCAGGTGAATGAACCCCCTGCAAGCATACCGACTGCGAATGTGATCCAGGGCGGAGATGTTTTAAATACCGAATATGTCCTCCCCGTTTCCGATCAGTTTGAAATCACTTATGTGGTGGCCCCCAAAGAAGGGGTTGATAAGGTCGTGGTGGACTACCCATCGTTTACATATAACGTGGTTACGGGTGTGGAGACAACCACCAAAGTGGTTATGGATGTTCGTCAGATTGACTGGGCCTATGCCGAGACAACCAACAACCTGAAAGCCGATTTCTTGACAAAAGCCTTGACCAAGCCGGTTCCCAAACCGATTTCCTCGGCCGATACGTTTAATCATAACGGGGAAAAAATTACTTCAGCATCCATAGTCATCGACCTCAAGACCCTGACAAAGGATATCACAGTGGCCGTGACTCCCTATAAAAACACCTATCAGGTGCCGGCCTCGGAGACTCTGGAGTCTCAGGGATATATTCTTTTAGCCGGGGCGGATGTCAGTGTTATGGAGAGCAACGGCAACAAGATCTTTTGGAATGAATTAAAACAATACTGCACCCTGGCGGCTAAAATAGCTGTAAAGACCGGGCTTATTAACACCATAAAACAGACTGTTGACAGCAATGACCTTCACCTTTTTGTTTTTGACAATGCCACTGATTCCTGGACGAAAAAAACGGATGCTGTTATCATTGAGGATCAGGGACTATTTCGATCGACTTCAAAGGCTGTCAGCAGCCTTGCTCCATTTGTCGTGGCCTATATGCCGCCCCAGGAAAGCTATACCAAAACCGGAACCATAAAAGGTAAACTTTCCAACCCAGCGAACAGCCCGCTTCAAGATATCATGGTGGCGCTGGTGAACCAGGACGGGATCCCTGTTACTCAGGCGGCTCAGACCGACTCAGACGGCTTGTTCAGTATAGATTTCAAGCTTGCCGGCGACGTCCCTGAAACCTTCATGCTCCAGAGCTTTGGATCTGGTCCGGTTGTTTACAACAAATGCGCTTCGGAAGATATTTCCATGCCGGTTTCTTCGGGATGGAATCTTGTCGGGTTAAAGACATCGCATACCAATTTCATCAATGCACTGGTTGCCGGAAGTAAGGATAAGATTTCGTCTCTCTGGAAATGGCAGAACAATACATGGGCGGTCTCACTGCCAAAAGACAGCCCGGCGTCTACTATTGAATATGCCCAGAGCAAGGGGTTCGATACAATAGGGCTCATTCATTCAGGTGAGGGATTCTGGGTGAACAGCGGGACCGGGGCCACCCTGGATATCGGATATAGCGTGGACATCGATACTGGTTTGAATCAGTTGATAAATCTTGTTGATGACGATTGTCTTGCCGAAGCAGATACCGATGCAGGCCTTTCGTTTTCATCTGGATGGAATATGGTTACTTTAAAAGGTTCCGCTGCAATATCCCCCGCCGCCCTTGTGTCAAATTATCTGAAAGTGGTAATGGAGTCGATATGGAAATGGGAAAATGGAAAATGGTCCGTATATCTGCCCCAGATTGCCGATCACGGGGCAGCCTATGCCCAGGGAAAAGGCTTTCAGCTATTGGAAACCATCAATCCCGGTGAAGGTTTCTGGGTGAATGGGAAGGTCGATGAGCCCGCCGAGTTTATTGAGCAGGAATCCGTCCCTATTCCGGGCGGCACCTTTCTTATGGGAAACCAATCCGGCATCGGGATTGACAATGAAAAACCAGTACACCAGGTGACCCTTTCTTCCTTTAAAATGTATAAACACGAAGTAACGAACGAGGCCTATGCGCTGTTTATAAAGGACGGGGGATATGTCAATAAATCCTTCTGGGTCATCACCGAAGATGGCTTGGTGGATGACCCGGAGGTGGGCTGGAAATATAACCAGACTCAGGGATTGGCTGCACCGGATACTTGGAATCTGGCTGATGAACCCTACTGGAAAAATGCCGAAAAATCTAATGCCGCTGACATGCCCGTGAACAACATTAGCTGGTATGAAGCCTATGCATACTGCAAGTGGCTCTCCGCCAAAACCGGTAAGACCTATCGTCTGCCGACGGAATCGGAATGGGAATATGCCGCCCGGGGCGGTCTGGCCGGGAAAAAATATCCCTGGGGCGATAGTGAACCGGACGGAACCTATTGCAATTACGGTCTTGCAGGGGACGGATACGAAAATGCGGCCCCTGTGGGAAGCTATCCTGCCAACGGATACGGGCTTTATGATATGGCGGGTAATGTTTATGAGTGGTGTCTGGACTGGTATTCTGATTATACTGTGAGCCCGGCCAACGATCCCGACGGACCTTCAAGCGGAACCGAACGTATCGTTCGAGGCAGTTCCTTTGTGCTGGATGAGAACAATAATTCCATTCGCTGTTCCTTCAGGGGAACCGTCGGTCCCGGTTTAAGGTATGATAATATCGGGTTAAGATGCGTTCAGGAATGATGTGTTTGACCCTGTCAGAGAAAAAATCAATTTATCCTCCGGATGGTTGTGATGTGGTCACTGGTGCTGGCGCCGGCAGCTATACCCCTTCTGTTTTTTCCACAAACAACTGGAGATGGGGAAATGGAATTTCAATACCGGCACGGTCCAGGGCCTCTTTGCCTTTTTCAGTATATTTCCAGAAAAAGGCATACTGGTCTGCCGAATTTTCAATCCAGAAACGCAATTGAAGGTTGATACTGCTGTCTCCCAGGCTGTTCACTATCACTACGGGAGGAGGGTCTGACAATATTTTAGGATCCTCTTGAACCGTTTCCAGAAGAACGGATCTGGCCTCGGAGATATTCTCCTTGTATGCAATGCCGATGGGGATTTTTACACGAATTCTTGGCGTCATGGTATAATTGATCACGCGTTCCTGGGAGATCTGTTTGTTCGGTACAACAACAGTCTTATTGTCAAAGGTGGTGAACACTGTTGTCCGCAACCGGATGGATGTTACTGTTGCATGCATGGAGCCCACAACAACCCAGTCCCCTTCCTTAAAGGGTCTGTCAATGATGATGACAATACCGGAAATCATATTTCCCACCGTATCCTGTGCAGCAAAAGACAGGGCAAGTCCCATGACACCGACCCCAGCCAGCAGGGACTTGATATTGATCTGGAGTTGATCGGCAATGGTCAGGGCTGCAAAAATAAAGACCCCGACCCTTGCGGCACGAAGCAGCAGATTAATGGCCTGCGCCTCAACCTTCATCCGGGTCAGGGTTGAGCCGATCATCTTCTGAATAATTTTATTTGCCGCCCAGAACAAGAAAAACAGGACCACTGAACTTAATAAATTAGGGGTGTAGGCAATAACGCTGGATACCAATGCCTGGGTATTAATTTGGGTTTGAAAATTTGATAACATGACCTTTCCTCTCGTTCACAGGGTTATCCTGCTTTTCGCAGGATTATTTTTTTACCGGATCCCTTTCATGAAATCAGGTTTAAGAAAAGCCGGGTCAGGATAATCATAAAATCCTTTGCCGGCTTTGATTCCTGTATGGCCTTTTTCCACAAAAGTTCTTAAGTAATCGGCATTGGTTTTTCGTTTCGGGTCATTGATTTTTTGTGCCCAGTAATCCGTAATTTTGTACACGGTGTCAAGTCCCACAGAATCCATTATACCAAAGGGTCCACTATGAGTTTTCATAATACCCATCCAGGCACGGTCAATATCTTCAGGACAAGCCACCTGTTTTGATGCCAGGCTCAGGGCGGATCCCAGCAGTTCAGTGAGCATGGTATTAAATACGTAGCCGTGTTGTTCCTTTTTCAGTTCAATGGGGTATTGATCAATGGACCTGCAGAAAGCCAGTATGATTTCCATGGTTTTGGCAGAAGTGCCGGGATGGGGCATGACATCCACCACATTGGTGATGGCGCAATCGTGAAAATGCAATGCCGCAAACCGGTCCGGCCGGCCCGTGGCTTCCGCCATCATGGAGGGCACCAGGGTGGAGGAATTGGTGGTGAAAACAGTGTGATCCGGGCAGATTTTATTAAATTGTGACAACACCTTTTGTTTAAGGGCCGGGTCTTCAGGCACGGATTCACTGACCAGATCGGCATGTTTACCAGCCAGTTCAGGGTCGTTGGAAAATTTGATCCGTAAGATACCTTCCCCTGCTGTTTTTTCTTCTATCCTGCCTAAATTTACAAGACGTCCGGCAAGTTTCCGTACCCTGTTTCCCGCCTGTTCCAGGGCCGGGGCAACCGTATCATAAATGGTCACATCAAGCCCTGAACATGCGCTGATCAGCCCGATTTGCAGGCCCATGGTTCCGGCACCCAGAATCAATACATTTTTTATCTTATCATCATTCATAACATCCTCACCTGCTTATGCATTTTTAATATCAGTATGCCGAATTTAGCCAAAAGAAGCTTCATCCATGCTCAAGGCTGCATCTGATAAGGCCTGAACAGAAAGCATTTTTCCCCGGGCCACCGGCAGTACCGTTTCCAAATAAAACCGGGCACTGGTCACAATCCCTTCATAAAAGGCCTTATCTTTTTTCCGGGTCTTTTTTTCAAGGGTATTAAAAGCGGTAAGGGCTCGCCATAAATGCATCCATCCCAGAACCACGTCCCCGGTTGACTCCATAAAAGGGTGGGCATGGGCAAATGCTGTGGCATATTTTTCGGACATGGCAGCGCCCCCTATTCCCATGGCAGTTATGCCAAGGGTTTCAACTGCTTTTCCAAGCAAATCTGCCATGGATTCCAATGCCTTTACTTTTTTTGCACTGACAATGGTTTTGCCCATTTCATCCAGAAGACTTTTGAAAACCTGTCCCTTCTTCATACCCAGTTTTCTGCCCAGAAAATCCATGGCCTGGATACCGTCGGTACCCTCATACAGGGTGGCGATTTTTACATCCCTGACCAGTTGTTCCACTGGAAATTCTTTGGTGTACCCATATCCACCAAAGATTTGTACTGCCTGGACACACACCTCAAATCCCCGCTCGGCACAATAGGCTTTGGCTACAGGTGTCAAAAGTTCCAGCATATCGCCTGCCTGTTCCCTTTGAGCTTCATCAGCCGCATTTTCTTTCTTGTCAATACAAAGACACACGTAATAGATCAGGCTTCTCATCCCGTCCACATGGGCCTTCATCCAGGTGAGCATCCGCCGGACATCCGGGTGCCGGATAATGGGGATGGATTCGGCTTCCGGATCTTTGCCCGCTGCCAGGTCTTTGCCCTGAATTCGCTGCCTGGCATAATCAAGGGCATAAAGATAGGCAAGGGATGCTGCAGTGCTGCCCTGGAATCCCACGCTGAGCCTTGCCTCATTCATCATGTGGAACATGATGGCAAGACCTTTATTTTCTTCTCCCAGGAGAAATCCCCGGCAGTTTCCCCTGGATCCCAGGGCCATGGAGCAGGTGGCAGAGCCATGAAATCCCATTTTCTCCTCAACCCCGACACACTGGACATCGTTTGGCTCCCCCAGGCTTTTGTCTTGATTGACCCAGATTTTCGGGACAATAAAAATAGAAATACCGCGGCTGCCTTTGGGTGCCCCTTCAATTCGTGCCAGCACCGGATGGATGATATTCTCGGTCATATCATGTTCCCCGTCCGTGATAAAAATTTTATTACCGGTAATGGAATAGGTACCATCCTCATTTTTACGGGCCGTGGTGGTAATCGAACCGACGTCTGATCCTGCCTCGGGCTCGGTCAAAAGCATGGTACCGGACCATTTGCCTGTATACAGGTTTTCAAGGAATACTTCTTTTAAGGCATCCGTTCCAAAGATTTCAATCATCTTCCCGGTTCCGTGACCCATATGGATATACCCGCTCAATGCATAATTGGCCCCCACGGTATATTCCATAATGGCAATACTGATCAGAAAGGGCAGTCCCTGGCCCCCCCAGTCGGGATCTTCCATGGTGGAGGTCAGATCTGATTCCCTCACCACCTGTCTTGCCCTGTGAAAGGAATCGGGCACGGTCACCTTTCCATTTTCAAACTTTACACCCTGTTTATCACCATCCGCCAGGGTGGGGAGGACTTCTTTAATTCCCACTTTCCGGGCTTCAGACAGGATCATGGTAAAAATTCTTTTTGAAAATCCGCTGAATTTTTCATAGGCCAGTAAATCTTCAGCCTTGAATTGTTCATATAAAATAAAGTCTATTTCCTTTTGATCAGCAATCAGTTGAGCCATTGTCTTTCCTTTTTGTTGTTACAGGGGTTATATGAGCATGCCGCCGTCACATACAAGGCTTGCACCAGTAGTGAATGAGGCTGCATCCGACACAAGATAAAGCACTGCACCATACCGGGCAAGTTTTTACGCAACGGCTAAACCAATGCCCCTGCCGGCACCCATGACAAT
>Ga0164315_10003058_pt1 | contig 12922 bp, 5 predicted proteins | sample GuaBasSedimGuay6_FD_113737 | JGI IMG/M metagenome (GOLD analysis project Ga0164315, IMG submission 113737) | Subseafloor sediment microbial communities from Guaymas Basin, Gulf of California, Mexico - Guay6, Core 4569-2, 0-3 cm | ecosystem: Environmental > Aquatic > Marine > Hydrothermal vents >... | reverse complement strand
TTCTCCGGATGGGTGAAATACAAGGCTTCCGGTAAAAGTGGTCAGAAGCTCCAGTTAAGTTTTGCTGAAGAGCTTAACCCGGAAGGAATGATAGACCAGTTTCACTGGAGCTCGAGCTATATCTACGGGCGCTATCAGACAGGCGAGCTGATTCTCAGTGGGAAAAAGAGTGATCTTTACGAGCCACACTTCACCTATTATGGTTTTCAATATGTTCAGGTGGAGGGACTGGAAAAAAAACCATCACTGGACGACATGGTTGGGGTGATGGTACATACAGATCCTAAACAGCTTGGTGATTTTGTCTGCTCCAATGAAAAGTTTAACCGCTTACATGCCGTTATAACCCATTCCCTGTTGAACTATGTGCATCATCGTCCGCGTGATCCTGCGCGTGAACGGCTGGGGTGGACCGAGGATTCATGGCAACTTTCAGAACCATCCTACTACAATTTTGACATGGCCCTGAATGACAGGTTCTGGTTCAGAGACATGAAAGACGGCCAGGAATACACCGGACACGTGCCTCCTGTATGCCCTACCCCCAACTGGGGTAACTGGGGGCAGCCCGAATGCATGTCCTGTCCCTGGTGGGGGGGTGCCATGACCTACGGTCCCTGGTTTCTTTATCAGTTTAGGGGCGACAGGGCCCTTCTTGAAGAGCTCTATCCACATATGAAGGCCAGCTTGGATTTCATCCATGGAACTTCTGAGGATTATATAGTTGACTGGGGATTGGGGGATTGGGGCTCTATCCCGTTGGAGAGTACCCCGAAAAATCAGGCCAATACAGCTGCTTTTTACTATCTCACCACCATAGTTGCTCAGGTTGCTGAGCTTCTGGGCAAGAGCGAAGATGCAGGGGAATACAATAGTCTGGCAAACGCCATTCGTGATTCATTTAACCAGAAATTCCTTGATGTTGAAACAGGTAGTTACGGGGTGAATACCCAGACGGCTTATGCCCTTCCTTTGTTGCTGGGAATGGTGCCGGATGAACATATAGCGAAAGTTCAGCAGCATCTCAGGGATGAGGTCATGAGGGCAAATGGACACCTGAATACAGGTTTTGTAGGTACCCAGGCCTTGATGAAGGTGCTCAGTGACTTCGATCCTGAACTGGTATATTCCATTGCCAACCAGGAGGATGAGCCAAGCTGGTGGGGAATGATTAAAGATGGACGCACCACCATACCCGAATTCTGGGATGGCATTGGGGTTCAGAATATCGTTTCACTGGGTGGTCCCTGTGAAAACTGGTTCTATTACGGATTGGCCGGCATTCGTCCGGATGAGGCGCACCCTGGATTCAAACATTTCGCTATCAAGCCCTTGTTTGTGAATGACATCAGCTGGGTGAAGGCACACCATGACTCTCCTTATGGGCGCATTGCTGTGGAATGGAAAAAGAAGGGTGGAAAATATGAAGTTGATGTCACTGTCCCGTCAAATACCACCGCAACGGTTTACCTTCCGGGTAGAAATATCACCGAAGGCGGATTGCCTGCCGACAAGGTAGAAGGGATCACCTTTTTAGGGATGGAAAAGGACCGGGCTGTATTCAAACTGAACTCTGGCAGCTATCAATTCCTGTCTGACTCCGAAAAGTGAAAACTAAGGGGTTTATTTTATTAAGATTTGAAACACTGGCAAATGGATGATATAAGAATAAATAGAATAAAAGAAGTGTTATTGATAGCGTTAATCTCTTTTGGAATTGGACAACACATTAGCGCGCAAATATTCCCGGTATATTTTGCCGATGTTATCAAGGAAGGTAATAAGGAAATACTTCATTTTGAGTGGCGACCAGATTCTGAAGCATATGATAAAGCCATAATTACCGATGCCGATGGCATTACCTTAGGGGAAGTAGACTACCCTAAAAACACATTCAACATTCAAAACCTGGGAGCGCACAAGCAAATGTTTATAACTGCGGTGGGTACAGATAGTGAAGTGTCTGATCCTGTACGTGTTGAACTGGATAAAGACTATAGTGCCTTGTATATCCAGGGTTCTGCGATGGATCAAATCATTGTGGATAAGCAGACAGGCGGAAATGCAGTATTAATCAAGTCTGACAGTGGCAATGAGTTTATTGCAAAAGGTGTCAATTTCTGTGGCATTCGTTTGGGTGACCATGATACATTTGAACCCGATATCATAGCTACGCAGGTTCATGTCAATCGAATACAATCTTTAGAAAATCCCACTACTTTTTTAGCACATGATCTCAAAGTGGGTGATACGATCCGATTTTACGATCCTTATCGCACAGAGACTCTTATGAGAACTTTGAAAAGCAATGGGTATAACATGGTGCGTGTTTTTGTAAAAACAGGCGAAAGAGGGTCAGCTTTCACCAATATCAGGGGGATGTCAGGACCCAGTGATACTGAAGGCCTTTACGCACCCTACATGGATAATTTTATTGACTTCCTGATCCGTGCTAAAAGGTATGGAATATATGTGATGCCCTGCTTCACAGAAAATGAAATGATGGACAATGCTTACTTCAGAAATATATCTCAAGGGGCGAGTGGTCAGGCCATTCTTTTTTCGGAAGATGGAATTAAAGCCAAGCAACATTATATTGAGTTGTTCCTGAAATATATCAAGGAAGTAAATCCTGAACTTATCCATACCTTATTTGCACTAACCATGCAAAATGAGTTTGCATTCCATAGCTACGAAGCTCCCTTTAATCAGTTGTCAGGCTCTTACACTTTCCTTGATGGGAATGCATATAATATGACAGATGATGACCAGAGGCGTGCTCTCGCCAATGCCGCCATTCAGAATTATTATGCCGCAATGAAGGAGACAATTAAAACTCATGCCCCTGGATTACTAATGGGCGAAGGAACCTTTGCCATGGGTGCCGTAGGCAAAACTTATGATAATTCTAAAGGTATTCGTGCAATTATCGGAAATAGTGATTTACGATTCCCAATGACTGCTGTTGAGTTGCTTAATACAGATTTAGATTTCCTGGATTTCCATATATACAGATGGGGAGTAAGCGGTAACGGAGCAGATGTGTTTAACCACTTTGCCGATAACATGAAAATCTTTACCCCCGAATGTAAGAATCTGATGCAGAGCAAGCCTGTTATTATGGGTGAGTATGGCTCGTTTAAGGAAAATGAACCAACCATAGATGCAGCTCTTACTTTTACAAAGGAGCTACAAGAGGCTGCTTTGGAATATGGATTTAAAGGAAGCTGTTACTGGACCATTAATACATTTGAACAAACCAGGTTGTGGAACCTGATGTGGGAGGACGGAGCGATGATGGAAGCTTCCGATTTAAATTTTTCACGGGCAATTACCGATGATGTTCTACTGGAATTTGATGCTATTGCCTCCGCCGATGGTTCCGATTTCTATATTAAACCACCGCTTGGAGACTCACATCAGGACGATTATTTTCAATTGTGGCTAAAATTTGAAGAGGGTAATATCATCCTGTTCAACGAAGACTACCCTGCACCTGCCGGATTGGTTGTAACGGATGCTTATGCCCTGAATCAAAGTTATAACTTCAGGATATATATGGATTCGAGCTCAATGACGCAGAATATCGTGTACAAAAGGGACTCGGAAACAGCATGGACTGTTTTATTTGATGAGGTGTCCTGGGCTTATGGCTATACGCCGGTTGGCCGGATCGTATTACCACAGGATAATCTCTCTCTTTCTAATATCAAAACAAGTGATATCTATTCGCTTGCCTTCATGGTAAATGATGGTGAAAATACAACAGAGGGAGCATCTGTTATTCTGGATGGAGATACGCTCACCACCAATGCTTTGGGAAATGTGATCTTTTCCAACAAAACCATCGGAACATACAACTACACGATAACAGCCAATGGTTTTGGGCAAACAAGCAGTAGCATATTTGTTGATGGCAATATCTCTGAGACAGTTTCACTTGATGTCAACTCAAACTATTCATTTTCGCCAATGACAGAAGATTTTGTTTTAGAATTTGATGCGATAGCTTCTGCCAACTGGTCTGATTTTTACATTAAACCCCCAAAGGGAGACGCTCACCAGGATGATTTCTTTCAGATGAGATTATTATTTGGAGGGGGAGACATTACGCTTTTCAATGGCGATTTCCAATCAGGATTAATTGCTGATGGAGCTTATGCTATAGATCAGGCATATAACTTCAGGATATACATGGATTCAAGCTCAATGACACAAACAGTACTGTACAAAAAAGATACAGACAGGGAGTGGACGGTTTTGTTTGATGATGTTGGTTGGGCTTATGGTTATACTCCTGTTGGCAGAATAGTTTTACCTCAAAACAATCTCTCACTCTTCAATATTAAAACAAGTAAGGTTCACGCTGTTTCTTTTGAAATAAATGATAGAACAGATCCCCTGGCAGGGGCATCTGTTATTTTGGATGGAGACACACTCACCACCGATACCACGGGGAGTGTGTTATTTCCTCACAAAGTTTTTGGAACATACAACTATACAATCATTGCCGAAGGATTTGAAAATACTGAAGGTCGTGTAACTGTTTATAATGATCACATCTCCAAAACAGTCTCTTTAAGTGAAATCACCCGGTATGATTTCACACCGATGACAACTGCTTTCCTCCTGGAATTTGATGCTATGCCTATCGTCAATGGTTCCGATATCTTCATAAAACCGCCGCTGGGAGACCCGCATCAGGACGATTATTTTCAAACATGGTTGAAATTTGAAGATGGTAATATCATCTTATTTAACGGAGACTATCAACCACCTGATGGATTAGTTGCTCCAGGCGGGTATGAATTATTCCAGAAATATAATTTCAGAATATACATGTATCCCGGTCAGATGAGGCTGACTGTCATGTATAAAGCGGATACAGAAGCGGAGTGGGCCGACTTGTTTGAGGATAAAATCTGGTCCTATGGATATACTCCGGTCGGGAGGATTTTCTTACCCGAAGGGGGACTGGAAATTACGGGTATCACCGTAACACTTATTGATGAGCAGACATCCATTGAAGCCGGAACGGTGCATGAAATGGAAGCGATTGAAATATATCCAAATCCTGTAGAAGAGGAGTTTCATATTTCATCTGTATCTGAAATAGAATCGATCAAAGTATTCTCGGTAAGCGGAAGCTTGGTGATAGATAGCGCATCTACCAATGGGAAAGAGACTTCTGTAAATACTTCAGCTCTTGAAAGTGGGATGTATTTTCTTCAGGTTGGTACAAAAAGCGGAGTGGTGGTAAAACAGTTCGTAAAGAAATAATGAATACAAAAATAATGAAAAAAGCACTTATACTGCTGACATTCTTAGCAGTGCATATTTGCAGCAATGCTCAGGTGTTTCCTGTATATTTTGCTGATGTTCTCGAAGAAGATGGTAAGGAAATCCTGCATTTTGAGTGGCGACCGGATTATATATCTTATGACAAAGCTGTCATTACGGATCATAAGGGTGAATTGGTGGCTGAGCTCAAGTACCCCAGGCATAGTTACGACATTAGCCAGCTACAGGGACATCGTGTCCTGTTTATCACCGCTGAAGACAGAAAGGGTGAAAAGTCGGAACCGGTACAGGTTGACCTCCATAAAGATTACAGTAGTTTGTATGCTTCCGGACCTGCTGAACAAATAATTATTAAAAAACAAAGCGGTGAAAATGCCAGATTTGTTGGTGCTCAGAGTGGAAAGGAATTTATAGCAAAGGGAGTGAATTATTGTAGTATTCGTTTAGCCGATCATGACTCTTTTGAACCGGATATAATTGCCACCCAGGCCCATGTAGAACGTGTCAAACGTGTAAATAATAATCCTGCTTCTGCCCTTGTGCACGAGGTAAGGGTGGGAGACCGGATTCAGTTTTACGATTCCCATCGTTCCGAAACCCTGATGAGAATCCTGAAATCCAATGGGTATAACCTGGTGCGCGTTTTTGTAAAACCAGGAGGGAGAGGTTCTAAGATAACAAATATCAGAGGTTTGTCAGGACCGGCAGACACAAAAGGGCTCTCTGTTGCCTATATGGATAATTTTGTTGATTTCCTGATCCGTGCCCAAAAATATGGCATCTATGTGATGCCTTGTTTTACCGAAAACGAAATGGTGGATAATGACTATTTCAAAGCATTGTCTAAAGGGGCCACCAAGCAGGGAATCCTTTTTTCGGAAGATGGCATCAGGGCCAAACAACACTATATAGATTTATTCATTCAATACATCAAAGGGAAGGACCCTGAACTGATCAATACCCTGCTTGCACTGACCATGCAGAACGAGTTTGCTTTCCATAGTTATGAAGCCCCGTTTAACCAGCTGTCGGGCTCCTATACTTTTATTGACAGCAGCACGTATGATATGGGAAATGATGAACAGAGGCGCGCCCTGGCCAATGCCGCCATTCAGAATTACTATGCCAAAATGAAGGAAACGGTAGAAGCAAATGCTCCGGGTTTACCCGTTGGTGAAGGTACTTTTTCAATGGGTGCCGTGGGAAAGACTTATGATAACTCAAGAGGTATCAGAACCATAGAGGGCAACAAGGATTTGAGATTCCCCATGACGGCAGTGGAACTACTTAACACGGATATTGATTTTCTGGATTTCCATGTGTATCGTTGGGGAGCAAAAGGGACGGGTAAAGATGTGTTCATGCACTTTGCTGAAAACATGAAGCTGCTTACCCCCGAAGCAAAAGAGTTGATGAAAAATAAGCCCATTATGATGGGGGAGTTTGGTTCTTTTAAAGAGAACGAAGCCAGTCTGGATGAGGGCATCGTTTTTGTGAAAGAGCTGGATGAAGCAGCCCTGGAATTTGGATTTAAAGGAAGCTGCTACTGGACGATGAGATGCTTCGAGCAAACGAGGCTTTGGAACCTGATGTGGGAGGATGGAATGATGTTAAATGCATTTAGTAATAAATAATTACAAGAAAATGAATAAAATGAAACTGACTATCTCTTTGCTGTTGCTTATTTCAATAGCATATCAGGGCTTTTCACAGGAGTATACGCGAAAAGAACTGGAGAACCAGACAGCCGACTATCCCTTTATTTGGGGAGCACAGTATTACAGGGCACCCACTCCCGCAAAGGAAAATTGGGATTCTGACATGAAACATTTCTCGGAACTGGGATTTACCGATATTAAATTCTGGCTACAATGGCGCTGGTCTCATCCGGCAGATGATGAATACTACTTTGAAGATTTGGACGAGCTCATTGAGATTGCTGCAAAATACAAACTCAGGGTAACCATAAATGCCATATTCGATGTGGCTCCGGTTTGGCTCTATGAGAAATATCCCGATGCCAAGCAGGTAATGAACAACGGCGATGTAATTGAACCCTATGTGGTGTCGCACCGTCAGATTGGAGGACATCCCGGTCCCTGCTACAATCACCCGGGAGCCCTAAATGAGCGCAAAGCGTTTTTTGCCAAAGCAATCAAGCATTTAAAACAGCATGAGAACCTGGTATTGTGGGATGTTTGGAATGAACCTGAATTATCTTACCCGCAACGTGATGGAGCGTTGGATAAGTTGGCTTGCTATTGCGATCACTGTAAAGTTGAGTTTCACAGCTGGCTCGAAAATAAATACAAAAACATCGAAACACTTAATGAGGTATGGGGTAGAAATTACCGTAGCTGGGACCAGGTTGAACTACCCAAAAGCACCTTAACCTTTAAGGATTTTATCGACTGGAGAGAATTTCATGGCTATACCCTGCTTAAGGAAGCAAAGTGGCGCCTGGCAATGACAAAAGAACTTGATCCTACACGAATAAGTTATCTGCATGTGGTACCCAATACCACACAGCCCTTTAACGCTGTGACCACGTGCATGGACGATTTTGAAATTTCCAAACATTGTGATGTATTTGCAGCAACCATGAACAATGGCCCTTACTTTACCCCTCAGGTGGTATCGGCCGCACAGGGTAAAGTATGCTACAATGTGGAGAGCCACATTAACGGCGGTACCATTACCATGCACCAACCGGTCATTACTTTAAACGACTTATTGAATGATTTCCTGCCACAGGTAGGGATGGGAATCAAGGGTTTTATGTTCTGGCAGTACCGTCCCGAAGTATTGGGGTTTGAAGCTCCCAACTGGGGAGTTGTAAACCTGGATGGATCCGACAGGGTGGTTACCCGATCGGCAGAGAAATTCGGGAAAACATTAAAGCCTTATAACGATAAGTTGATGAAAAGCTTTCCAGCACAGGCTGAGGTAGCTATATGGAAGAGTCAGAAAAACGAGATATTCCACTATTGTGAACATGGAAACTTTAATTCGCTGGCAAATTCCATCAATGCCTATTCCGACTTCTTATACAAGCACAGTTATGGTTTCAATTATGTAAACAGTGCGATGTTGAATGATTTATCACCATATAAAGTACTTATCATGCCGTCGGCCTACTACCTCACCCAACAGGAAGTAGATGCCATTGATGCATGGGTAAATAAGGGTGGTGTGCTTCTAAGTGAAGCTCATTTTGGGGCTTATAATGATAATACGGGACGCCATAATTACAACATGCCTGGATTTGGTCTGGATAAGAAGTGGGGAATAGAAGAGGTGGAAACAAGCACGACTTACAGACTGAAAATGCCCGAAAAGGAAGAGGTTAATCTGCAGGTGGTATCCGATGTTCAAAAATTCTTAGATGATTTTGGAACCACAGGAGGAAAATATGTGCCTGTTGCCATGAACGATGGAACGGTACTCTGGGGAGCTTTCCGTTTTGCAAAAATTCAGGCGGAGGATGCTACTGCTCTCGGCTATTTCACCAGGGACTATCCCACCATTGTTACAAAAAAAATTGGCAAAGGGAAGGTCTGGTATTGTGGAACAAATATCGGTGAAGGCAGTGAGAAAGATAAAAGTGGGTTTAATACATTCTTAACTAAAATTTTATCAGAAAGTGGTGTAAAAACAGAACTTGATGCCAACAAAAAAGACGTTTGGGTAAAGGGGCTTTATGAAAAGGAAAAGCTAAACTTTATGGTTATCCGCAATATGGATAAAGAAGCCTCATCTGTTGAGTTGAAGTTTAAGGGAAAAGCCAGAGGACTGTTTAGCGGTATGGAACTGAAACCAGGGGAGGATATTTCACTTCCAGTTGAATTCTGCGATTTGTTTGTGGTGGAATAAGTAGGTACATGAAAGATAACTTATAGAAATGTCTTCGAAAATTAATGTGTTGGTCTTTGGGGTATTGATTGCCATGGTGCTGTTCGGCTGTCAGCCAAATAAAAAAGCGGAACAAAAAGAAGAGCCCTTGAATGTTGTGTTAATAACCCTTGACGATATGGGCTATGGCACCACCGGAGTGGAAGGATGTACCGTACCCGGAATTACGCCCTATATCGATAAACTGGCTTCGGAAGGTATAACATTTACCCGTGGATTTGTAATGTCTCCCATGTGTGGACCTTCCAGAGCGGCCATACTTTCAGGTAGATATCCACACTGCAGTGGAATGATGGGACATGGAAATCAACCTCCGGCACTTTGGGAAGAACCAGTGGTTAAAACATCTTCAATCTCCACCTATTTGCATGATAACGGATATACAACCGGAGCCATATTAAAATTACGCCGTTCGAAATATCTGAATACATGGGATACTGAATATCACGAGTTCCCTTTTGGAGTGGGGTACCACGATCGCAATCCAAAATCGTTTTATACAAGGACGAAGGATTTTATCGAATCTGCAAAAAAAAGCAAGAAACCCTTTTTCCTTTATGCAAATCCAATAGACCCGCATCGTCCCTGGGACAACACAACACAGGAGAAAGAAATGCTCGCAAAATGGAATCCTGATAAAAGATATCCTGAGCCCTCAAGAAAATATGGTACAGATGAGATTGAAATACCCGAATTTTTGCTGGACCTGCCTGATATCAGAGAAGCATTGGTGCCTTACTATAATGCCCTGCACAGGGGAGATGAGTGCGTGGGCAGCATTTTGCAGGCCATTGATGATAGTGAAATGGGGGATAACACATTGGTGATATTCCTTTCGGATCATGGAATGGGAGCACCAGGTGCTAAAAACACATTGTACCACGATGGCATACGTACCCCCATAATTATGCGATGGCCTAAAAAAATTGAAGAAGGCCTGATTGATAAGAAATCAATTGTATCAGTGATTGATATCGTTCCTACCATTCTGGATGCCGCAGGATTACCTTCGTTGGGAGAGATTGAGGGAATATCCATCATTGATGTGATACTTGGTAAGTCGGCTCAAACAAAAAGAGAATATGCTTACGCTTCAAGCAACTACAGATCAAGTTCTACACCGGAAGAGTTTTTCCCTCACAGAGCCATTATCGATGAATCTTTCTGTTACATATTTAACTCCTATGTAGTTCGGTCGGAGGGAAAAAAGGCAAAGCATAGCGGATGGATGGATGTAGTAAATTCGAGTTTGACAAAGAGCGAAAAGTTGAAAAATAAAATAGATTACATGGTGTATCGTGCTCCGGAAGAGCTATACAATTTGAAGAAGGATCCCGGGTGTTGGAATAACCTTGCACAAGATTTCGATTATGCAGATATAATAAAGGAGTACAGAAAGAAACTTTATGAAGAGATGAAAGAGACAGCCGATCCGGAACTGTCGGTTTTTAGCTTGACATTTAATTAGGAGGGAGACTACCTGAATCACCGTTTACGTCTAGACAAGTGGAAAAGAACCTATCCCTGTAGCGATAGTAATAAATGATAAAAAAACCTCTTATTATATTGATACTAATTCTTTTGATTATTACCTATTGATAAAATACGATTAATGAAAATAGTAAAAAAAATTCTTTTATGCCTTTTAATTGGTGGTGCGATATTAACTAATAAGTTGAATGCCCAAGAACATAAAAGTACTTTTAAACAAGATCAATTTGTAATTAGTTTTTGGGTTGACCCACCTGCAGATGAACAAATGGATAAACGCTATAAAGAAATCGCTGACGCTCATTTTAACTTGGTTCTTGGTGGTTTTGGAGCAAAAACAGAAGTCAACGTGAATCGGCAGTTAGATCTTTGTGAAAAGTATGGCATGAAGGCAATAGTTTCTCTTCCTGGATATGTGAAAGGGGCCATAGAGGGGGGGGAAGCAGCGGCTGATGTTAAGCGGCATGAGAGCTTCCCTGATCACAAAGCCTGTTGGGGGTATATGCTTCGGGATGAACCCAGTGCGGAGGATTTTCCAAATCTAAGCTATATGGTTGATTACTTGAGGGAAAACCGTCCGGGAAAATTAGCCTATATGAATCTATTTCCCAATTATGCGTCCCCCAAACAATTAGGAACGGAAAGTTACAAAGAACATGTAGTTCGCTTTGTGACTGAGGTGAATCCAGATGTACTTTGCATGGATCATTACCCCTATATGGAACCTGATATTTCAGCACTGAATCTGGATCAGACAAGCGATTGGGTCTTGGATAAAGAGAATCCTCTAATTGATAAGATTTCTCGATTAGGATATTGTGAGAATCTTGCGGTTCTTCGAGAAGTTGCACTTGAAAAAGGAATCCCATTTTGGAATTTTTTCAATGTGATGCCATTTGGTCATCATTCAGATCCTACAGAGGCTCAACTTCGTTGGCAGGTGTATACATCGATTGCTTATGGAGCAAAAGGGGTACTATATTTTTGTTATCAAAGTCCACCAGGATCTCATGGAAGTACCTTTGAGAAAGGAGGGGCGATTCTTACTGTCAATGGAAGAAAGACGCGACATTATGAAGAGGCAAAACGAATTAATTATGCTATAAAAAATCTGGGTAATACATTAATAAATTTAGAGAGCACTGCAGTGCATCGAATTACCAGGAAAGATGATCCGGATGTTATTCTAAAAGGGACTGGCATTAATAGCTTGAGTAAAGGCGATTACTTAGTTGGTGAATTTCTTCACTCTGATGGGCGACGCACAATTCTTATAAACAATTACAGCTATGCTTATACCACGTGGGCAACAGTTGTTTTTGATGCTGAACCTAGAGATGTATTTGAGGTAGATCAAAACACCGGATTAGAAGAAATATTAATTGATGACAGCCCAGATATGGATGGGCTGCAGATTTCCCTAAATTCAGGAGCAGGGCGCTTATTTATTTTACCAAAAGAGATTTTTAAGTAATAAAAAATGCGACAGAGTTATAAAACCGTGTGGTTAATGATAATAGCAATGACAAGCATTGTAGGTTTTTCAGCTTGTGTAACGAATGGTAATACGGAAAGTAAATCAGTACTTATTATCGAAGGAGAGAGCCTTGTTCTTGCTGACACCATACCAGGCAAATTGTGTTTTGATGCATTAACAAAAGATAGTTTAGTAGTACGCAGTACCTATCAAGCCATTAATCCTATATGCAAAATATATAAGGAAGGTATTGATTACACTGTTGATTACGATAAAGGTGAGATAAAGAGAACAATCAACTCGAGTATTCCTGATTATTCTCAGCACCCACTTTATGGTCAGAAAGATTTCGACCATACTAAATTTCCTAATTACGCAAACCATACTTTTTTTATTTGGGTCGATTATGTATGCACGAAAGGCGTACCATTGGCAAAGCCAAACGACCAAAGCAAATACCTCGTCAATTCTAAAGAAAAGTTGGAAACGGGCGAGCCGCTAATTATTGTCTCTTATGGCAATAGTATTACTGCAGGTGGAGAAGCTTCATCTAAAGAGCTAAGGTTTCAGTTTAGATGGGTCGATTATTTGGAGAAAAATTTTCCTGAGGCAAAGATTACTATAGAAGATGTTTCTATACCAGGGTATTGTTCACATAATGGCATTGAAATGTGGGATGATTATATAGGAAAAACATCGCCTGATTTGGTATTATTAGGGTGGGGAATGAACGACCATAAT
>Ga0164315_10003055_pt1 | contig 12925 bp, 9 predicted proteins | sample GuaBasSedimGuay6_FD_113737 | JGI IMG/M metagenome (GOLD analysis project Ga0164315, IMG submission 113737) | Subseafloor sediment microbial communities from Guaymas Basin, Gulf of California, Mexico - Guay6, Core 4569-2, 0-3 cm | ecosystem: Environmental > Aquatic > Marine > Hydrothermal vents >... | reverse complement strand
CCCGCCGGGCTGGACGAGGTGGGATTGTTCGATGTGGAGCATTTCCGGCCCGCCGCCTGGAAGCCCGACCTGCCCCACAGCGCCCTGGCCAACCTGGCCCGGGCCGACGGCTACTGGGCAGCCAAGATCGTGGGCAGCTTCAGCGATCGTCAGCTGCGACTGCTGATGGAGCAGGGACACTACCGCAACCCGCGCGCGGTAGACTACCTGGTGGAGGTCCTGGCCGGTCGGCGTGACAGGATCGTGCGGCACTGGTTTGCCGAGGTGCCGCCCCTGGACTGGTTCCGTACCACCGCTGACGGCCTGGCGTTTGACGACCTGGCAGTGGTTCGCGGCTGTGTGCGGGAGAACAAGTCGCGCTATCGGTACCGGGTGCGACCTGTGGACGAATGGCGCCGGGGCGATGGCTGGTCACCATGGCGGGCGACGCCGCAGCGTGTATTCGAAGTGGCTCCGGATGCCGGACTGGTCGATGCCGAACGACCATTCCTGGCCGTCGAGTTCCAGGTGGACCGGGGGATGGGCTGGTCCCATTCGGCGTTCGTCTTCCAGGCACCGGCTTCGGGTCGCATCGTGGGGGTGCAGAGGTGAAAGGGTAGCGATCGGGAAGGGGCTGCGGGGGATGGGAAGAGGGGCTTTGTAATGACAGCTCTATATGTGGGCGTTTTCGCGATAGACAACAACCGGGGCCCCGGGGGCCCCAGACACAATTTCCCGCCTACGGGTGGTCCGGACCAAAGGCATCACGTGCAACGCGCCATTTCCCGTCCGCGTCGTGGTGATATATAACCAGGCCCCAGCCTGTATCCTCGACCATGTCGCCGCCGCCACGAGGCGTGTCGGTCGACCTGTATGAATAGCGTTCGAACGCCCAGTCGCCGCTGACGACGAACTCCAGCACCGGCTTGTCCCAGTGTGTTTCGTAGGCCGAGATAACCTTCCAGCCACGGCCGGACCGCCTCCTTGCCCACCATCGGGGGTGCCTGTGCTGCAAGAAACACCACATCCTCGGTCAACATCTCCAGCAGGGTATCCAGATCGTTCGAGTTGATCGCCGTCACGTAGGCTTCATGTGCCTGGTGCGCGCCGCCATCGGTGTCCGCGCCGTCAGACGCCAACGTGATTGCAGGTGTAGAGCAGAAAGCACACAGACCGACAATTGACAGAATTCCGAAAACCACTCGCATGTATTGAACCTCCAAAGCCTTGAGTTGAGTCATCCTGTCGCTACTATCGCCATTCCTGCGGCCAGCGACCTGGCAGGCAGATTGAACACGGTCCTACTGCACCAGCCCCCTCTGCCAGTCAGTCACCAGATGTACATACGATACCTCGGCACGGAAGGCGGGATCGGTTCCTGTCTGCAGGATCCGCAGACCGTCGGGGTGCAGGTCGTAGAAGTTGCCTTCTGCATTCGGTGAGGTTACAAACAGTGCCTGTCGGTGGGATCCGACCCGGAAGGTCTCGCCACTGCCATCCACGCTGAAGACACGCAGTTCTCCGCTGAACCTGCTGACCCACAACTCGGTGCCGTCACGGTTCCACACGGGGTAGACCGCGCCTTCGGTGGAAATCTGCCATTTGCGGCCGCCGCCGGTGGCGGGTATTACGAAGATATCCCAGCCCGAAGCCGACTCGGTGTGATAGGCGATCCAACGGCCGTCGGGAGAATACACGCCACCGCCGGAACTGGTTTTCGTCGCCGTGGCCAGGGTCTCGATTTCGTCATTGCCGGCCTCCAGTAACAGGCGACGCACCTCGTATTCTCCGTCTTCCCGTTCCTGCTGAAAGAGCAGATGAAGACCGTGGGGATCCACATCGGTCGGATACGTCGCTCTTGTTTCCTCCAGGATGACCGTCGGGCTTTCCTGCCCCTCCACCGGTTGTCTGATGATGCGGTAGACCCCCTCGTTGTGGGAGGCATAGAAGACCGCTTCGCCATGGGGCGACCAGGTCGGTTGGGACTCGTCGCCGGGAATGAAAGTGAAGCGGGTCCGCAATCCCGAGTCCAGATCCACCAACCACAGGTCCGTGCCCTCGTTGGATGCCTTCCGCACTTCCACCACGGCTCGCTTTCCGTCAGGCGAAATTCTGGGGTGGTAGATCTGGCCGGGTTCGCCCAGGACTTGCATGCCGCCATTGTCGATGTCCGTCCAGTAGATATTGGTGCCGGCCACCGTGGAGGCTCCTGTCTGGAAGGCCAGCATGCCCGTGGGCGACGGAGCGAAGACCGCCACAGCGGCCCCGTCGATTACCAGCACGTTTTCCACCAGCGGTATGCTTCCGGCCGTGATCCGCTGCTGCCCCGGTTCGAAGGGGGTGGCCATCAGGACATTCTCACGTACGGTCAACAGGTGTCCGCGGCTGAAATCGGCATGGCCCTGGGTCTCGCCTATGACGCGTGGGGCAATGGAAGTATCAAGCGCGGCCACCATTACGTCGTGGGTGTTTCCGTTTCCGTCGGTGCGCGCGGTGAAGACGAATTCCCGGCCGCCCGGCAGAAAACGGGGATGCCGGTGGGAGTTGTAGGGCTCGTCGAGGACCGTAATGGGAACCGGGTCCCCGCCGATATCCGGCACCCTGTGGATCGGGTCGCTGGCGCTGGGAGCAAAGACAATATCACCTTCGCTGTTCCAGGAGCCGCCCTTGCCGTTGGGGGCCGGGCACAGGGTTACCGGAGGGCCGCCGGCCACGGCTACCTTGCGCAGCTTTCCGGCGCCGGGTTCGAAATAGCCGATGAACCGGTTGTCCGGCGACCAGAAAGGATAGGCGGCACCGTCGGTGCCCGGCAGGCTCACCGACTCGCCCTGATCCAGGTGGCGCAGGTACAAGAGAGTCGGACCCTCATCGCTCATGGCGGTGAAGGCCAGCATCGTGCCGTCCGGCGACACGGCCACCGGGCCGGGGGCCGAACCCTTCAGATCGTAATGCGTATCCCGCGGCGGCGGCACCATGGTGTGCAGGACAGGCGCCGGTTGCGGCCGCGCCAGCACTTGCCAACCCAGGAACACGCCCCCGATGAGGCAACACACCGCCAGTAGCGTCATGAGCAGATAGGGTGGTTTCGCAGGGCCGAATTCCAGGGAGGATGCCGTCAATCCGAGCTGAGTAAAGCTCAGGTCCGACCCGCTGGCACCACCGTCCTGCAGGAAGATGCGGGCTTCGCCGATGTCGCGCAGGCGCTGCTTCGGGTTGCGCTCCAGGCAACGGCCAATAAGGCGGCACAGGGCCGGCGATTCCTCCGTGGGCAGGGCGTCCCAGTCGGGTTCGGCCCGCAGTACCGCGGCCAGGGTGTCGCTGATGGTCTCGCCATGGAACAGTTTCTCGCCGGTCAGCATCTCGAACAGGATCACACCGAAGGCCCAGATGTCGGCGCGACGGTCCACCGAGCTGCCGCGGGCCTGCTCGGGACTCATGTAGGCCGCCGTGCCCAGTACGGCGCCCACCTGGGTCATGGCCGCCGTGAGGGTGGGGTTGGTGGACGAATCGGAAACGTCGTCGCCATCGCCGAACCAGGCCTGGGCCAGACCGAAGTCCAGGATCTTCACTTCGCCGTCGTCGGTCTCCATGATGTTGGCCGGCTTCAGGTCGCGGTGGACGATGCCGTTCTCGTGCGCCGCTTCGAGTCCTGCCGCGATCTGGCGGGCGATCCCCAGGGCGTCATCCACCGACACCGGGCCCTGCTTCATGCGCTCGCTCAGCTCGGCTCCCGACACCAGTTCCATTACCAGGAAGCGGATGCCCTCCACTTCCTCGAAGCCGTATACCGAAGCGACATTGGGATGCTGCAGGCTGGCCAGGGCCCGGGCTTCGCGCTGGAAGCGGGCCTCACGTTCCGGGTCACCGCTCAGTTCCACCGGGAGGATCTTGATGGCGACATCCCGCCCCAGCTTGGTGTCGCGGGCGCGGAACACCTCGCCCATGCCGCCCTTGCCGATCCGGTCCTTGATTTCATAGTGTAGCAGCGACTTGCCGATCATGCAGATCCCCCAGGCGAGAATACGGACGGACGCGCAGGCCCGGCTCGAGAGGCAGCAGGGCACGCGCGGCGGGTCTTGAATATCGAAACAGGATAAATAAAATCCGTTTTAATCGCCTGCTGCGAAGGCAGGAAATCCGCATTAATTTCCGTCCGGCACCAACACCAACCGATGTACCGCCGTCCCCGGCAACAACCCGGACGCCCGACCGCTGACCCAATCCTCGTGCCCCGCCAGGAAATATGGCGACAGCGGATGCCCGCTCTGGCCCCCGGGCATATGGAAGATCCCCTGCTTTTCCCGACCCGGCGACACCACCATCCGCTGACTGGCCCCGTGCCGTTGATGCTGCACCCGCGGCATATGCCCGTCCCCGGGCAGGGCCTGCGCCGGCGCGGCCAGCCAGCGTCGCAGTTGGGGCATGAAATTCAGGAAGGGGTGGGAGATATCCACGATATTACGCCGACCCCAGGTCCAGTCAGCCGCGGCACGGCCATCAGCGGTGGCCAGGTCCATGGCACCGTCCACCGCCGCCAGGATCAGCTCGTCCCAGGATGTGAAGAACACCGGCGGCAGCAGGTGGGGCGGCCTGATATGGACCAACTCCCACGTAATCGCGTGTCGTGACGACAACCACTTGCCCTCGAACTCGTCATGGCTGGACCACACCGGTCCCGTCAGTCCCCTGTAGACCTTGTCGATCAGCTGGTAGGAGAAGGCCCGCACCAGGCGGTAGCCCGCCGATGCGACGGAAGCGTGACCATCCCAGTCCTCGCGCAGTAACCGTGCGAACTCGCGGCGGCTTGCCGTGGTGTCATCAGCCACCGCCGCCAAGGCAAACAGTCGCCATTCGTTCAGGAACAGGGCCCGGTCATCCAGTTGCAGGGCGAGCATGTCCGCCTCGGCGGGCCGGTCCATTGCGCGCAGACCATCGCGGATCTGTTGCGCCCGCGCACCCAGGCCGAAACCACCATCGCCGATCATCCGCAGGTCTTCGCCACCGGCCACGCGGTTGTTGGCGGTCCAGAGCAGGCCCTCGGCGGGCCGCAGTATCTTCGGTACGCCGCCCGGGTCCCGATAGCCCGTCCAGCCACAGGACCCGTCGGCCCAAGATACTGGTAGTCGACCATCCCAGCCGTGGCGCTTGGGCAAGCGCCCGGTGATGGTCCAGGCGATATTTCCCGCCCGGTCGGCGCACACGAAATTCAAGGTCGGTATTCCCGCGCCGGCCGCGGCGAGCACCGCCTCGTCCACATTGTGTGTGGTCTCGATATCCAGTGAGCCCAGGTTAACCGCCTCGATATCGTGGGCCGACCAGCGCAGGACCAGCGGCGCGCCCCCTGCATCCTGCGACCACACCGGTCCCCAACGTGTCTGCCGCACCCACAGCGTGTCCGGATCGGCTCCGGCAACTGTGATGACCTCGGGCAATCGGTTGATGGTCTGCCAGCCATCCGGTGTGCGGTAGCGCGTACTGTCGGCCGGGTCCATCTCCAGCCTCACCAGATCCAACGCGTCGGCATAGGCCACGGTCAGGCCCCAGGCCACATCGCCATTGCTGCCGGTGACCAGTCCGGGATTACCCGGCAGGGTGGTGCCCACGAGGGAGCGCGTGCCATCACTGTCGGGCCACGATACCCGTGCCCGGTACCAGATATTGGGCAGCCCCAGGGACAGATGCATGTCATTGGCCAGCAGGGCGCCACCGTGGGCGGTGAGCGAACCTGCCACCGCCCAGCTGTTGCTGCCGGCGGTGTCGGCGGTTGGTATGGGCTCGCCTTCAGTGGTCGTGGCCGGGGAATCCGTGGTCCAGGCGCGCAGATCCACTTCCGACGCGTCCGGTATCGCTACCGGGTAGGGCGGTCCGTCCTGCACCGGCGCATCCCAGTGCGCCGCCGGCGTAAGCAGATAGTCCGCCAGGGGACCGGGCAGGATATCAGCCACCATGGCGTTCATCTTCTCGGTGGTGGCCGTCGAGTAGTCCAGATCCAGGAACATGGCGCAGATGGTCAGGATGGTGTCTTCCATCAGCCACGGCTCGGGTTGTCGCCGCAGGGCCAGGTACTCGAACGGTCGCACCGGCAGATCAGCCAGGCCGGCATTCACACCGGCGGTATAGGCGTCCAGCAGGTCCAGGTGCCTGGCCGGCATGGACGACACCACCCGCCGCGCGACATCCCGGAAGCGATGGATCCGCACCTGGCGGTCGGTGGATACCAGTGCCGTCCCCAGCAGAGCCGCCAGTTCTCCCGCCGCACCGCGCCGCTGCAGATCCATCTGGAAAAAGCGGTCCTGGGCGTGGACGTATCCCAGTGTCCGGGTGGCATCGAGGCGATTGGCGGCCTGGATATGGGGGATGCCCAGGGAATCCCTCGTCACCGTCACCGGCGCCTGTACACCGGGCAGGACGCGCTCGCCGTCGAGACGGGGCAGGCTGCCCCGCAGAGTGAAAGTGAGCGCCAGGGCCAGGACGGCGGCCAGGCCACAAACGCTGCCCAGGACGATCAGGAACACACGGCGAGTTCGGCGGAGCATGGGCGGTTCCTCGCGGGCTGGTCATGTCAAGCGGGTGCCGGTTCGGTCGCCATCATACCATCAGCCAACGTCAATGGTGAACCACTGGCAGGCTCTGGCATACGGATTGCCCCATTCAAAATGTCGGGGCCCGCCCGAGGTCTGGCCGAGGGTGCAGGGCCCCCCGAACACCGCCGCCGCAAGTCGTTGTTGCAAAGGCAATACCACCCATGGCGGCCTTGAACTGGTCAGGCCTTCGACCTCGGCGTACACCACATCCGCCGAAGTCCCGCGGGGCAGGACAGCCACCCGGTGGCCGGAATCCTGCCGACCCGGCCACGGTTGCAGCAAAGGACAAGAACGATGGAAACCTCTACCTACGACACCGCCGCCCCCGCGGGCAAATACCTGTTCCTGGAAATCGGTGGTGACCGTTTCGGCATCGAAATCCTGCGTATTCACGAGGTGAACGGGACCCAGGCCCTGCAGCGGGTGCCCGGTCTGCCTGGCCAGGCGATCGGTGCCCTGGCCACCCGCGGACGGCAACTGCCGGTAGTGGATCTGGCACCTCGCCTGGGTGTGATTTCGCAGGTGGATGACTGGGAGCAGTACGTGGTGATCGTGGAGATCGACCATCACGGCGAGCGTGCTCTGGCCGGGTTGCTGGTGGACCGGGTCATCGATGTACGTCAGTTGCAGATCGGACAGATCGAAGCTCCGGCCCGGGACGACGACGGCCTGCTGGCCGGTTGGGCTGGCAGTGACGACCGGCGTGCCGCCCTGCTGGATACTGATCGACTGCTCAGTACGGAGAACCTGGACCTGTTACTGGAGGCCGTGGCCGCGGTGCGCTAGGTGCCCGCCGGTCCCATGCCAAGGGAGTAATGGACGTGACCGACAAGAAGACGATTCTCGCGCGGGTCCGGACGGTGCCTTCATTGCCGTCGGTGGTCATCAAGATCCGCAAGTTCCTTAAGGACCCGGACCTCAACTTCACCGAGTTGGCGCGGGTCATCGAACACGACCCCGGCCTGACGGCCAATATCCTGCAGTTGGCCAACAGCGCCTACTTCGGCTGGTCCCGTCGTATTCCCTCGGTGAAGGAGGCCATCACCCGCCTGGGCACCAACCGCATCTTCCAGATGGTGCTGTGCATGTCCGTGGCACCACTGGTGCGTAAGCCCATCAAGGGCTACGACATGACCGCGGGCCAGCTCTGGGAGCACAGCTTCGCCGCGGCCATCTGCGCCGAGAAACTGGCCCAGGTGCTGAGAATGCGTGATGTGGAAGAAGCCTTCACGGCCGCCCTGTTGCACGACATGGGCAAGGTGGTTCTGGGTACTTTCGTGGAAGTGGATGACGAGCCCATCAAGCAGATGGTCATGGACGAGGGCCTGAGTTTCAACCAGGCGGAACGCAAGGTGCTGGGCGTCGATCACGGCGAGGTGGCCGGCGAACTGCTGCGGTTCTGGAACCTGCCCGAAGAGGTGGCCGCCGCCGCCCACTGGCATCACGAACCGTCACGGGCCGAGCAGCCCAGTGAACTCATCGATCTGGTCCATGCCGCGGATGTGCTGTGTATGCGCTTCGGCTGGGCGGGGGGCTCGGATCTCGAGTTCTACCGTATCGACATGGACGCTCTCGAGCGGCTGGGTGTCACGCCCCAGGTGGCGGACCAGGCGGTCTCGCGCACCGAGGTCGAATTCAACGAAATCCGGGATATGTACGGGATTGCGCCGCAGCCCCAGACGGTGAGCTAGCCCGGGACCATCACCTTCATGATCTTGGCTATGTCCTCGACCGTGAACGGTTTGGCCAGCAGGAAGACGGCGCCGTTTTCGCGAGCCTGGTTCACCATGGATCGCGTGGGATCGGACGTGACGAAGCCGAACGGAATCCCGATATCTTCCTCGTTGAGCGATGTGAGCAATTCCATCCCCGACAATCCAGGTATGCGCCACTCGGCCAGGATCAGGTCGGGGGAATCGCGGTGCACCATCGCCAGGGCGTCCTGCCCGTTTTTCGCCTCCAGCAGGTCATGCTCGGTATAGCCAGCCTGTTGGATCAGGCGGGACAGGATACGCCGCATGGCTCGGGATTCGTCGATGATCAGGATCTTCATGGACGGTCAATCACTGGTGATCCGGCGCAGCATAGCGGACGGGATCACGAGGCTCCATCAATCGGTTTCGGCCCGATTCCGGCCTGTTTGAGCGGGAATACTCAATCGACCACGAGTTTCTCGAGCCCGGTCAGGGTCTCGTCCACCGCCTCGTCCAGTTTCATCTGCTGGGAGTAGAGCAGCAGGTCGCGGGCGCGGGCTCGCAGGACAGGCCGGGGCGAGCGGATGGAGCAGCAGTCCCGGTAGGGCAGGATGCTGGTGTCGAACAGACCCACCTTACGGCTGCGGGCCGTGATCTCCATCTTGTCCATGCCCACGAGGGGGCGCAGGATCGGTATCTCGATATCAGGGGAGATGGCGCCCAGGTTGGCCAGGGTCTGGCTGGCCACCTGGCCCAGGCTGTCGCCGGTGATCAGGGCCTTGCAGCTCTGGCGACGGGCCTGGCGGGCGGCGGTCTTCACCATGAAGCGGCGGAACATGAGCATGTCGTAGTTGTCGGTTACGTTGCCGATGGCCCGCAACTCGTAGGGTACCACCGGAGCCAGCCACAATGTCAGCGGACCGGGCGAGTAACGCCTCAGGATACGCACCAGGTCGATGATCTTGTCGGCGTCCGCCTCGGCAAAACTGCGGCCAGCGTAGAAATGGATGAACTCGGGACGGGCGCCGCGCCGCATCATCAACCAGGCGGCCACCGGCGAGTCGATTCCCCCCGACAGCAACACCATCACCCGGCCGCTGATGCCGGCGGGCAGGCCGCCGCAGACGGTCTCCTTGGCGGTGAAGACCAGCACATCCTTCTTGAGTATCAGCACGTTCACCAGCAGGTCGGGGTTCTGCATGAGACCGGGCAGGCCGGTCATTTCGTGTACCGCTCCACCCACGATGCGGCTGATGTCCGGCGATATCAGGGGGAAGGTCCTGTCGCTGCGTCGGGTTCCGACCTTGAAGTTCCGCACCTCTGCCCGGGCGGCGGTGGCCAACTCGCAGGCCTGGGCGCTGACCGCCGTCAACCGAGGTTCGCGACCGGCGGCCAGGTCGTCGTTCAGTTCGTCGTCGATGGCCTCGCGGGGCACCGATACCGCGGGAGAAATCCACTGCAGACCGAACACGCGTCCCAGGATCTCCACCACGGCGTCGGTGCGGGCAGGGTCGTCCAGCCTCACCAGGATACGGCTCTCCACGTGCTGGATGTCCGCTATGGGCTCGTCCTTCAGCATGGTGCGCATGTTGTTCAGCAGACGGCGCAGGAAGACTGAACGGTTCTTGCCCTTGAGGGCAATCTCCGCGTAGGTGGCAACGATGACGGGGGCGACCGGATCCATGGTTTCCTCGCTCGGTCCGGGCGCTTGATTCCAGCGGCCGGGACGCTATGCTGTGCTGGGGCGGGACAGGAGTGGTCTCGCCAGGACTCCCATATTCAATGCGAGCGCTCCGCGGCGCAAGTATGTGGTGAACAAGTATCCGCCGCATGAGACTGTGAAGAACCATCCGCGGCGAACGGAGGCAAGGCCATGATCGAAGCCGGCGGCATCCGCCTGGACCTGACGGCAACCCGGGATTTCCTGACCGAAGCCGAGTTGGATTCCCTGGCCGCACCGGTGGCCACCGCTGTGCGCGAGCTGGAGGAGGGCACTTCTCCCGGCGCGGAGTTCCTGGGCTGGCTGGACCTGCCCGATCGCATCACCGACACCGAGCTGGAGCGGATCGAGACCGAGGCGGCCCGGGTCCGTGGTTTTGCCCAGACCTGGGTGGTGGTGGGTATCGGCGGTTCGTACCTGGGTTCGCGGGCGGTGATCGACGCCATGGGCGGACCCGACGCCGATGCCCCGGAGATCCTGTTTTCGGGCACGGGACTCTGTTCCGCCGCCCTGGATCAGGTGCTGCGGCGCGTGGCCGACCGCGACTTCGGGATCTGCATCATCTCGAAATCAGGGACCACCCTGGAGCCCGCACTGGCCTTCCGCCTGCTGCGGGCCGAGCTCAACCGGAGTGTGGGCGCCGCCGAGGCTGCCCGTCGCATCACCGCCATCACCGACGCCTCCCGGGGGGCCCTGCGCACCCTGGCCGATGACGAGGGTTACCGCACATTTGTCGTGCCGGACGATGTGGGCGGACGTTTTTCCGTGCTGACACCAGTGGGTCTGTTGCCCCTGGCGGTGGCCGGAGTGGACATCCGCGCCCTGGTGCAGGGTGCGCGGGACATGCGCCGTGCCTGCAGCGGTACCCGTCTGCAGGGCAATCCGGCCCATCTCTACGCGGCGACGCGCCATGCCCTCTACGGCAAGGGTTTCAATACCGAGGTCTCGAGTACCTTCCACAGCCGACTGGGTCTGGTGCAGGAGTGGTGGAAGCAGCTCTTCGGCGAGAGCGAGGGCAAGGGTGGCCAGGGCATTTTCCCGGCGTCCACCGTCTTCACCACTGACCTGCACAGCCTGGGACAGTACATCCAGGACGGGCGCCGCGAGTTGCAGGAGACCTTCCTGGTGGTGCGCAAGTCTGTCCCGGAAGTGGTGGTACCCCTGGATGCGGACGGTCGCGACCTGGACGGACTGGACTACCTCGCGGGGCAACCCCTGGACGCCATCAACTGGAAGGCCTACGAGGGTACCCGCAACGCCCACCTGGCCGGTGGCGTGCCTTGCACCACCATCGAACTGGACGAGGTAACCCCGGCCAATCTGGGCGGATTGATCTACATGTTCGAGAAAGCGGTGGCGGTGAGTGGTCGTCTGTTGGGAGTCAATCCCTTCGACCAGCCGGGGGTGGAGGCCTACAAGCAGGAGATGTTCCGTTTGTTGGGCAAACCGACCCGCTGAGCGGGATGTCCGAGGGTCGGATTTGATCCCGGCGCGGCCCCGCGCTATTCTTGGGTCCTGAGCAATGTCCTACACCGGGGTGTCCGCAAGCGGCCGGTCCGGTTCATGATTCGCGGGAGGAAGCAAAGTGAACAAGTGGTTCCTGATTGTCGTGTTGGCCCTGACAATGATCGTGACGGGCTGCGGCGAGAAAAAAGAGCAGGCTGCGGCTGATAATGCCGCCGCCGATCACCCCGGCGCCACGGCAGGTACCGAGTCCCATGGAGATGCCGCGGGCGCCGATGTCTGGCGGGGTACCGTGGTCGAGACCATGGATGCCGGTGGTTATACCTACGTCCTGCTGGACATGGGTGACCAGCAGCGCTGGGTTGCCGGGCCCGAGGCTACCGTGGCGGTGGGCGACAAGCTCATCACCGGCGCGGGCATGGAGATGCAGAATTTCAAGAGCAACGCCATGGATCGCACCTTCGAGGTGATCTGGTTCGTGGGCAGTTTCGAGCCGGATGACGGGCATACCCATGCTTCGTCCCCCGCAAGCGCGTCTCCCCAAGATGGAGACAGCAAAGCCACCGGAATGGGCGGCGGCATGGGTGGCATGGGCGGCGGTGCCAGCCAGCACATGACCACTGACGATGCCGGGGTGCAGGGAGTGGAACCGGTAGCCGGCGGTCTGACCGTGGCCCAGGTCTACGCCCGTGCGGCCGATCTCACGGACAAGACCATCAAGGTGCGCGGTCGCGTGGTGAAGTTCAGCCGCAATATCATGGGTACGAACTGGCTTCACATACAGGACGGCACCGGCAGTGAGGGCAACCATGACCTGACCATCACCACCGAAGCCACCGCCCAGATAGGCGACCTTGTGCTGATCGAGGGTCCCGTTTCGGTGGACCGGGACTTCGGCGCCGGTTATCGCTACTCGGTGATCATGGAAGGGGCGGCGGTGACTGTGGAATAGGTCATCACCGGCTATCTTGAATCATTACCAGACGAAAATAATCGCTGAATATGGCGTTGTTTATGGTGATTCAGCTATGATGCTGCCAGCGGGGGGTGAGGTCGTGACAACAATCATAGAGACATTCTTCGCGCCTGCCGAACGCAGCGACGATTCAGCGGTGCTCCACGACCGGGACCTGGTTCACAGCCACGAGATGCTCCAGCCCATCATCGATGCCATGCCCCATAGCGTGGCGCTGCTCAACGAGCATCGTCAGGTGATAACCGCCAACGAAACCATGGTCGAACAGCTCGGGGACGGCGACGTGGAAAGGGTGCTGGGTCTGCGTCCCGGCGAACTGATCCAGTGTGCCCACGCCGCCAGGGCCCCCGGGGGCTGTGGTACCACCGAGGCCTGCCGCACCTGCGGCGCGGTGGCGGCTGTCCTGGCCGCCCAATCCGGCCGAACGGTCACCCGCGACTGCAGCATCGGTATCACCGATGCGACGGCGGCGGATCTGAGAATCAAGGCCAGCCCGTTCGGGGTCGGG
>Ga0164315_10003053_pt1 | contig 12929 bp, 7 predicted proteins | sample GuaBasSedimGuay6_FD_113737 | JGI IMG/M metagenome (GOLD analysis project Ga0164315, IMG submission 113737) | Subseafloor sediment microbial communities from Guaymas Basin, Gulf of California, Mexico - Guay6, Core 4569-2, 0-3 cm | ecosystem: Environmental > Aquatic > Marine > Hydrothermal vents >... | reverse complement strand
ATTTTCCCGAAGTGGAAGACTGGCACGCCCTTCCTCCTTCCACAGCAGCTTTGATTACGACTCTGGCAGGAAGTCATGTGATGTTGGAGGGTATGGCGGCCTGTGTTGCTGTGTTTCTTGGTAGGGAGATTAAAGGGCCGGTTCGTATCGATTATATTCTCGGTACACCGGGGTCTCCCGGCTCGTCCCTGCTGAACGAACAGAACCCGGCACTTCACGGATTCTGGGACCTCTGGGCCGATGGAGTTGAAGGAAGAATTATCGGAGCGGATCTTCCTGAACTGTTCAGCCGTTCTCTGTCCTCCCCCGAGGTGGAAGGGTTGTCCCTTGATGCTCAGGCTCTGACGGAGAAAACCCTCGGTTTACTGGACTGGCTGAAAAACCTTACCGGTTATCTTATAAGGATGGCGGATAGGGATGCACGGGGTGAAATTGAGAATCCACCGCTTTGGCCTCTCCAGCCCTTTGTTCTCCCGGGTTAATTTTCTTGCCCGCTGTCAGTTAAGGAGGATATAATGATACAGTATTCGCGTATCAATACTTTCGAGACAAGGATAGTTCTTCATGTCAGATTCCATTGTTCCTGAATCCCGTATTTTCCGTATAGGCCGTGAGTGTTACGTCGTTTATCTTGGAAAGGAAAGGGACGATTTCCGTCCGTTTCTGAGAATAGGAAATGCCCGGGATATTCCGGATGAAGTTCATGAGGTTCTTTCAACCACTGTTGTTACCGACGATCATGTGGGTAATCCCCTCGTTGAGATTCTTCTTGCACCGAAGTTTCAGGGACGCTATCTGGGTGATACAGGAGTTGTTGCTACAATTCGAAGATTCTTTAAAAGTTTTGATTTATCCACTGATGATGTCACCGACTATCGGAAAGTAAAAGACGGTGAACGTCGGCACATGGTCTGGTTTTACTCCAGCGGTAACATCCATCTCCGTTACGATGAGCGTGTAATTTTCGATCTTGACAAAAGAGAAAAGGAAGACCGGCATTTTGTCCGTCTCTTCGAAGAGGCCAAGAGTGAGTTTCTCAGAAATCCACTGAGGTATATCCGCCAGGATTTTTCCGGACAGGGTGTAGTTTTAGCCGATGGAAACGTATTCTGGTATGAAGCCGGTGAGCTGCTTTCCTTTGCCGCTCATCCGGGATTTGTAGCCAGGCTGATGGGGGATGGGGTAGATCCTGATTTTATCACTGCATCGGCATATAACCTTTCATCCGATCAAATGGATTCCAGGGATGCTGCAGTTTTTATCGGCTTTGTTAAGAGGGTGCGTCAGAGGAAAAAACAGCTTCGTGTAATTTCATCTCAGCCGGAGCTGCTGAGAAAATTGAAGCTGCTCTTTCCTGAAAGGGGAGATTCTCCGGCAACTCTGGATGTTACCGACGTATCGGGGAAACGGAAGGCTACATTCAGGGATTCCATTGTCAGCCGAAAAGATGATAAGTGGCGGCTCCACCGGGCAGGGCTTCCTGAAATGGCTTTCGGATCTGAATTGGAGAACGGCATCTCTATTGATTTTGTAAATGGACGCATCAGTTTCAATTCTGAATCCGTACAGGCTGTTTTTGTTCCCCCGGCGGGATTTCCCATTGATTTTATCGGGCATGAGGCACCTGAAAATCAGATGATGGATAAATATGTGGCTTATACCTTTACCAATATCAAAGATCATCTTTCAGACAGTGAAGTTCAGGCTGTTACGGCCCTCGAGCGATACATGAAAATGCTTCGGGATGATATCAGCGCTAAAAAAACCTCTGTGAGTCCGCTCTTGAAACAAATCGGGGGAAATGGCAGAGACGCCCTGCGTCACTGCAGGCCGAATCAGGGTGGTCCTTCCTGGTTTATCTTTTCCAATGTTGCCGCCATTCTGGGAATACTGATAAAGCGGATCGGTGCTGAGCATGGCCTCTATAAAAGCGCCGATCAGATGTTCTCTGCTCTTGATGTTCTGATGGAAAAAATGTCATCTCCCGATCCGGTTCTTCCATTCTGGGGTGATTTATTTCTTGGTGAGGAGCCATGCCTTTTGTGGCGGGCATCCAAGCGGGGCTTTGTTCCTGCAGATATTGTTTCCGCCCGGGACACAAATCAGAACATCATCGATATCACCAACCTGGATGAGTCTCCCTGGAAGGAAGACCGTGAACGCCTTCTTCGGCTTATCATCAGTCTGGGACAGGGGGGGCAGGGGCCTCTTACCGATGAACAGCTGGCCATACTTTCCCAACCGGAAAAGAACACAGAAAAGGCTGAAGAGAAGGATCAGAAAAAAACAGAATCGACTGAGCAGAGAAAACTTCGTACGCAGGAGATTTCAGCTGGATCGGTCTCTCCGGGTGAATCCCGTACTGATAAAAACTCAGCAGCGGGAAAATCCGGCAGCCGCCGTCGGATATGGCCATGGATTCTTCTGCTGCTGCTGCTGTTTTTCGGTGGTGCTCTGTTTTGGGATCTTTCCGGGAATGCACCCTGGGGCAGTGTTCTCTCTTCCAAATCGGATAGGGCTGTGGCTGCTGACACGGAAAATCAATCCGGGAATACCGGTGTTGAGAGTAATGGTTCCGTTAATAGTGATACTTCTGCGGCTGTCAACAGCGAATCGGGAAGTAGTAAAACCGGGGTTGCTGTAACAGGCGGAAATGAAACAGGCAAAAACACTGCGGGAAATACCGAGACAGATGAAGCTGGAAATCAGGATGTCGTAACACCGGGTGAAACCGGAAATCAAGGCGTTGCCGTAGACTCCGATGTGGCGCCGAAAAGTCTTGATGAAGTAAAGGCATATCTGGAAGTAGACGGAAGAGTCACCATAACAGAAGTTGATATACACCTGGCAGCCAATGAAATTGCAGTACTCAACGGATACAAGGATCTGGATTACAGGGTTTTTACCGGAAAGGATCCCAACTGGATATATCCCGGGCGTACACTTCACATGCCGGGCACCGGTGATTACACGATAAAAAGGGGAGACACTATCTGGTTTCTCGCCGCAAGGGAAGTTCGTGTTGATGCGGAAATCAATATGAAACTATACGATAATTCGGTCTCAATTCTCGATAATGAGTTGTCTGATGCTTCAAAAAAGAAGGATGCGGCTGATAATCTGCGGAAAATTGCCGATGTCGCCCGGGCGGCTGCATTGAGAATTATGGCCGGGAATGCCCTATCTTCCCGCGATTTATAGAAAAGCTTCCCTTTTCATTAAGAAAAGGGAGTTTTTTTTAGAGATTGTCTTTTGACAAATGCCCGAGCCGGGATATAATTCCTGATAATGATACGTCATTACGGCTGAATAATCGGCCGTCTAGATAAAAACCCTGTACAAGGAGAACCAAATGGCTGGCGATCTTCCTAAAAGTCCAAATGTATTTCATCCGACAAAGCCATCGGCTGTCGGTTCGCGTAATTCTCTCGCACAAGAGGGACGCGATCAGAAGAGCGAGTATGATCAGTTAATCAACGAGGAATCTGACAAGGTTCTGAACGTCGTAAGGACAAAGCTTCCCCAGGAAGTTTTGAATGAACTTGATGTCATGGGCGGGTTGAAGGAAAAAGTTTTTAATTACTTCAATCAGAACTATCAGAACATGTTCAACCGATACATCGTCACGACTGAAGATGAGATGGTGAAGAAAGTTCGCCAGTTTGTCGACAAGGAAGAGACGAAGAACCTGGCGCGTTATACACCGAAAGAAATGGCCGAACTCCTCGACCAGGTAGGTGGTGCCGACAAGTTCAATACAGGTGAGATTGAAAAATCAATCGTCAACATGTATGGACATCTTCAGGGGCATATCCAGCGCGGTGTTAACGACCTTGAAAATGAGACCAATTCACTGCTCAGACAGAAGACCGATGTCGGTGCATTCATCCGCGGTGAGAATGCTTATTCTGTTATTAAGTGTTCTTTCAAAGATAATCAGTTCAAACCCAAGACGGTTACAGATGTAAAGCTTTCTATCAACATCCTGGATTCCGAGCTGATCAGCCCGATCTTTCAGTATCAGAACACAGTTGAGAACATTATCAAAGATCAGATTTCCAAGACTATCACCGATATGATCGACCGTGAAATTGAGGCCTATCAGGATCAGCTGGTTGATGAAGGGAATGAAGAACTCTCCGACACTGAACTGATGTTCGAACGGATCAAGCGGGTTCCTGAGTTCACCGATGATGACAAGGATTCGGAAGATTCAAGACGTTATACCTTCATGGCCAAGAATCTGGTTGAGAAGATTGAAGGTCTTCGGGCTGAGATTGATCCTGAAGAGTTTGATCCCCAGAATATCCGTGAAAACATTAAACGAATCATTGATATCGAGAATATTCGAAACCGGGGATTCAATACTGCGGTAAACAATCTCACTTCGATTCTTGATACCTCCAAGATGGGGTATCAGTACATTGAGAATCTGAAGAATGCCCGTGAACTTATTGTCCGCGAGTATGAGGATATGGATCCTTCTCGTCTTCCTGATGAACGTTATCAGATGAAACTGAAGTTTTATGATAATGGTCAGCTTGAGAATCTGCGGGGTGCTTATGACGCCCAGATGGTGGAGTATGCCAGAGAAATTACCAGAGTTTATGATGTAGCTTTAGCTGTTTATGGAGATAACAAGAAGGGGTGGGGAACCATCAACGACTTCGATGATCTCAATAATAAAATGAGTGGAAAGATTAAGAAGATCAAGGAGAAATCCGGTGATCCTATCTATGAAGAACAGGAAAAACTCTGGAATGAGATTCTTGAACTCAAAGCCGAGGATACGGATGTTGAGAGGCTGAATCAAACATACCTTTATGAGAAAGATCTTCTTAAAAAGATGCTCAGAGCTGGCCGTGACAAGGTTAAATTGACCTTTGGCTATGAGAATCCCAAAATACGTGTAGAACTGGATAAGCGGATTGATTTCCTTGAGAAAGAGTTCGAAGCTTTTGATTATCAGATCAATCCTTATCACATTCAGCCCGGTATCATTCTTGATGTTGATATCACCAGTATCAAACGTAAGCGTTTTGTGCTGAATGCCATGGCCAATGTCCTGAATGAATTCCTCAACGGTGTTTCCAAGGGATTCCAGGATTCAGCTTTTGCTTCATTCAAACGCCGCCGGTCCACTGTACGCGGTGATATCAATCAAAGTTTCGGTGCTGAAGAACCTGTTGTTCCTTCAACAAATCAGTATGCTGAAGCTATCAAGGCTAAAAATGAGACTTCTGCAGCCAAGCCCAAGGGCAAAGCTGATGTAACACCAGCCAAATCAAGAAAGCGTAAAGTAAATCTTGATGAGTTGAGTGAGATGTAAATTATGATGACTGCGTCAATTCGGAATAACCAGCTGAATCTACTGGCCCGTAAGGCCGGATATAATCTGGCTCTGCGTCATTTCCGGGCGGCGCAGGAGTTTTCCGGGGATGTCGGTGATGGTTTCAACCTTGCTGACGCCCTGAACCTGGCTCTTGAAAGTGAAAAAATTCAAGAGTTTCAGGTTCGTCCTGTCGTTAATATTCTGCTTGCAGAAAAGTACGGCTATGCTTTTAAATCTGAGAACTTGAAAGAAAAAGTTGAATCTTTTGATAATCTGGCTAAAGTTGTCGGCGGCTGGACGAATCTACAGGTAGTCTTTGTTTATACGGATGCCAATGATGGTATACATCTGTTAAATCCTGAAGATCCTGAGCCTTGGGAAGAAGCCCTTCCTCTATCCAGGGACGAGTGTATCACATGTTATGTCGGGGCTCTCAGCGATGTCCGTTCGGGAGTTATTGAAGCAGCTCTGGATGATGCTTTCAATCTGCTTTACGGTGGGAAGGCGAGAAGCAGAGCCGGTTTTGCGGTCAGCGGAAATCTGAAACAATTTTTTGAAAATGAGGATGAGCATGCAGTAGAAGAACCTGCAGTACGGTCTGCAGAGATACCTGTTGAAAAAACACAGCAGCCTGTTTCACCTCAGCCTTCCCCCGGCGGTTCCAAGAAATTGACGGCTAAGATTGCTGTCAACGTTACAAATGAACTGTTTCATAATGGAAACGTGGAAGCCTGGAAGCGAATAATTGAAAGTTACAAATTGAAATACCCCGGTCTTGATGTACTGATATGGTACGAGGGAGAACGGATAAATGATATCAATGCTCTTTTTAAGTGGGGCAAGGTGAAGCATGGTGTTCCCATTATGTACAGCGTTTCCGGTGATAACCCGGTGGATATCTCTAAACTGAGAAAGTATCTTTTTGAGGGCGCCAGTCAGAGATTTGAGGCCTTCCTTCATGGAGCTCCCGGTACAATCTTGAAGCTCTTCTGATAACCTTGAAGGTTATCTCAAACCCCGGTAATAGCCGGGGTGTATTTGTTTATCTGCGTCAGGGGGGACTATGAAAGAAATATTTTCATTCAGCAGCAGCGAATTCACTGAAGATGAAGACATTATTCAGCATTTTGGTATGCGCGGTCAGAACCTTATGGGTCTGGCATCAATGGGTATACCGATATTACCCGGTTTTATTCTCACTGAAGATTTTCTCGCAGAAGACAGTGAGGAACATGAGGAACACATAGCCCGATATCAGAAAGCCTTTGCCAAGATGGGGGGTATACTGGAAAAAGATTGGGATGAGGATAACCCACTGCTGGTTAAACTCGTTGTCAGTCCCATGCTGAATATGGTTCACACTTTCTCGAGTATTCATAACATCGGGCTTTGTGATACCACCATCGGTGGATTTTCCGGATTTGTCGGAGAAGATTTTGCCTACCATGAATACCGCGGTGTTGTTCTGAGAATCATGGAGCTGGAATTACTGACAACCACAGATAATACCAGAAGAAATCTCCTTGAAAAAACTCTTGAAGAATTGAGGAAGGCTAAAAAAACACCTCAGATTAAAAAAGCGATTGACAGTGTCAGGGCAATTTTCCCCCAGGAAATATTTGCCCATGCAGGAGATCAGTTTTTCTATATAAAAGAGCTGTTTCTAAAACTCTTTGCTGCAAGTGAAACTCTGAGTGATTCGGCCATACTTGTTCAAGCCATGACTTTTGGTAACTACGGTAAAGAGTCTTTTTTCGGGAGTTATACAACCCGTGATTCCATTTCAGGTAAAGATGTTCTTACCGGTGATTTTTTCCCCAATTCGTTTGATGCCACCCAGGCCGATGGCCAATCAATCAGTAAAATCAGTAAAACCTACCTGGATAAATTAAAGAAGATAGGAAAGCAGCTGGAGATAAGCTACAAAGAAATCAGAAATATCAAGTTCAATGTTGAGAATGGTAAACTCTGGATAATCGACCAATCAAGTGTTCCCGGTAAGTCAGCACAGGCAGAGATTCAGACTCTTCTGGATCTTCTGAGGGATAAGCATGTTGAAGAGACTTATGTTATAAACTCAATACAGCCTGGCAGACTTTCTGAAATTCTCCATCCGATTATTGATAAGAGGTCGGCTAACAGAATTCCCTCTCATACCGGCGGTATCTCAGGAGCGATGGGAGCTGCAATCGGCAGAGTGTTTTTTACAACCGAAGCTCTGATGAAAGAGTATCGAATCGCCAGCCAGAGGAACCTGGATAACAACCTTATTCTTGCAATGCCCGCAACTTATGCCGGTGATGTAAAGGCTATTGAAGCTGCAAATGGTGTTCTCACCAGAGAAGGGGGGTACGCTTCTCATGCACCGGTTGTGGCTCGGTCTCTGGGAAAAGTTGCCATGGTAAATCCTGACATTGTCTTTTCCAAAACAGGTTTGAAAATCGGCAATAAAATTGTCAAAGAGGGAGATTACATCAGCCTTGATGTTCCATCCTACGACGATCCTGTAGTCTATTTCGGAAAACTTGTTTTAATTGAACCGGATATTGATAAAAGCGGATTGCTGGATTTCCTGGAAGTTGTTCAAACTCATATAGGAGATTTTGATGTTCATGCCAATGCGGATCAGCCGAGCGACGCGAAGCTGGCCAGAAAATTTCTGGCAGATGGCATCGGTCTCTGCCGCACGGAGCATATGTTCTTCAATGAAAATCGGATTCCGATATTCAGATCGTTGATTATCGCTCCGGACCGCAGTGAAAGAGAAAAGATACTTAAAAAAATCAAGAAAATGCAGGTATCAGATTTTTACGGTCTTTTTGAGGTTATGGGCGAGAGAACTGTTACCATTCGACTTCTTGATGCACCTCTTCATGAGTTTCTGCCGCATAGCAAGGATTCCATGGATGCTTTTGTCGCCTTCTACCGTAAAAACCATCCCAAGGTTAGTGAGTCAGAAATCAGATTGCGCTGTGACATGACCAGTGAAGTGAACCCGATGCTGGGACACCGGGGTGTCCGTGTTGCCATATCCTATCCTGAGATTTATCGAATGCAGGTTGAAGCGATATTTGAAGCTGCTTATAAATTGCGGAAAGAAAAAGGGGTTGTCTGCCGGCCGGAAATAATGATTCCCGTCATTATGAGTCCCCGGGAAGTTAAAACAATACGTTTCGGTAAACGTATTGAAGGATTTGAGATTGTCGGTGTCAGGCAGATTGCAGAAGAACTCAGAGAGAAACTGGGCGAAGAAACGATTGATTACAAAGTGGGAACCATGATTGAGCTTCCTGCAGCTGCTCTCCTTGCAGACAAAATTGCCCGTTATGCTGATTTCTTCAGTTTCGGAACCAACGATTTAACTCAAACCTGTCTTGGATTAAGCCGGGATGATTTCAACTCATTCTTTACGGATTACAATGAGTACGATCTTCTGGATAAAAATCCGTTCCAGTATCTCCAGGAACCTGTAAAAGAGCTTGTGGGAATGGCTGTTGAAAGGGGCCGGGTTGTTAAACCGGATCTTACATGTGGATTGTGCGGTGAACACGGAGCGGAACCTGAAAATATTCCTTTTTGTATGGATGCGGGACTGAATTATGTCAGCTGTTCTCCATACGGAATTCCCCTGGCGAAGTTAAGCATTGCCCAGAAGAACATAAAGGATCTGGCTACCGGATAACCATTGGGTATTGTGTAACAGATCAGGACCGCCTCTTACGGGGCGGTTTTTTAAAACTCCAGAATACCGTTGTTCCTGAGTTCCAGAAGATCCATCAGTGCATCATAACGAGCTGTCATAAGAATAGCAGCATTCCTTCGTTCTCCTTCGGTGAAGACGGTTAAATAAAGAACAAAAGAGGTGTAGCACGCATAGATCCCTGAAACAGCTCTTCCGGTAAGATGCTTGGGAATAAGTTCAGGGAAAAAGATTTCTTTTACCGCATCGTCAAAACTTCTGCGTGCAAGACGGAATCGGTCATCAAACTTACGATATTTCATTCTCTCTTTATACTCAGGTTCTCCCAGCTCAATCTCTGCTGCCGTAAGTCGGGAAAATCTTGATGCCGCCAGAAAAACAGGGTGTCTTTTCATTTTTGAATATACTTCCAGTTTATCCCTGGCTTTTTGTATTGTTCGAAAAGCTTCCCTGTACCGGAATCTTCTGACACCTTCAGCTCTGTATGCCGGATTATCCAAGCCGTACTGATAATACACTCCAAGACCGTTCAGAAATGAGTTAAAAACAGGATAAAAAATATTTCTATCTACAGAACTGACTGCAGGTGTTTCCCTCCGGAATAACTCTTCATCAGTTCTTACAGGGTTTTCCCGGGCTTCCTTTACAGTTGGTGCGGTTTTTTTCTCTTCGGGTGGATGGGACAGCCATTCAGCCAGAGTTTCGTAAGCATCATTGATTTCCGACATTCTTTCGTGGGCCCAACCGGGGTGTTCCCTCACTTTGTCCGGATGGTATTTTTTAACAAGTTCACGAAAAATGGAATTCAGAGATTCAATGGGAATACGCTTTTGAAGTCTGAATATTGTGAGTGCACGGCGAAGTTCCATGTTGAATAGTATGAGATTTCATCTAAAATTGACAACCGTTAACTGTCACTCTATACTCAGCATGTAAGGAGATTGTATGGCTAAAATAATGGATCTTTTTGAAGCATACAGTAGTAGTGAGATGCCTCGTGACGGCGGTTTTATTATTACCGAACTGCTTGATGACTCCTCGCGATACGCAAGGTATGAAGTTATTTCCTACGGAAACGTCAAGGATATTTATCTGATCGATGAAGGCATTATGTTTCAGGCTGACGGCAGAAAGCTGTTTGTACTGTTTGAGCCTCTTAATTACAGTGCCAAACATGTTGAGCCTGCATTCCGTGATGAAAGTCATCGGATTCCTTACAGGCTGAACGAACTGGATGTTTTCAATACCAAACGTCAGGAAAAACTGATGATTGCCAGGGAACCTGTTGAGACGTATTCCTCCTTTACCATTGCAAACGAGACCGGTTTCAACACCTCATATGTGGTGTATAAAGAGGAATCTACCGCACGTACCATTTTGGGGTTTTTTGAACAATCCTTTTGGAAAACCTTGAATATCTCTCGTACCGATGCCAAAAATGCCTGCGAGATAATAGCATCACCCCTGGAAAAGGTGATGATCCCATTCGGTATAGAGTAGCCGGGAGTCGTTTCTCAGTTATTCATCGAGAGAATTCTCAGAGTACCCTGGAGTTCCTGTATCTTGCTTTGCTGTATACGGATGAGTTCCAGCAGTTTGTCCACCTCGTACTCATCTGAATCCTCCTCGGATTCTGTACTGCCCTGCAGTGCCGCAAGGTCGTTCTCCATTTCAATATGCGCCAGCTCAAAGGAGTCTGAATAGTAATCCAGTTCAAGGGGCATTTCCGGGAAGTTGCTGCTTTGTATAATTTTCTGGGAAATCCGATGAATCTCCTCGGACACAATGTTTTCCTCATTATCGAGGATAAAAGGGCGCTGGAGGTTGATAGATCGATTCACGATTTTTTCATTCATCACCGTTCCCAGGCATTCAATACTGATTGAGAGGTTTCTGGCGCACAGATCCCGTAACCCTTCGGCAAGACTGACATCTTCAGCACCGTACATCTTGTTCAGTATGAGTTTCGGTTGAAGAACTTCAAGATAGGCTTCGGCTTTTTCTCCGGCATCCGGATTAATACCGCTGATATCTTCTATCATGTCGCTGACTGTTTTCTGTTCACCGGGGCGCCGTTCTTTGAGTACCTTTTTCAGGTAGGCTGATATTTTTTTATCCGAGGCAAAAGCCCTCTGCAGGAAACGGAAAACATAGTTCTTCAGGAAGGAATAGGCATTCATAATCGATGTTGTCTGCGGTGTGGTTACAATCAGACCGGAATTGGATATCAGAAAGAAATCAACGACGGTAAAGTTTGTACCACCGCCCAGGTCGACAATGATGTAATCAGCATCTATATCCAGCAGACCTTTGACGATACGGGCCTTAACGGATTTACTGATTTCGCCTATACCGTATACAAGTACATCTCCAGGAATGAAATACAGGTTATCCCAATCAGTGGGGCAAAGGAGTTCGTTAACCGAGTATTTACGCCCGGAAACAAAATTCCCCATACCGGGGTTTGTATTTCGCAGACCGAGAAGGGTGTGAAGGTTGGAACCGCCGAGATCGAGGTCGACAAGAACAGTCTTTTTCCCGAACATCGACATGCTTAAAGCAAGATTAACGGCAATAACGCTTTTCCCTACGCCGCCTTTACCACCGGCGATTGGTATGATTTTCCGCTCGACGTTCTCATTCAGAATCATGTATTTCTCCGCTTCGTTTCCTTAAGATTATCCGCTTTTCAGCGATAAAATGTAAACAGTTGCAAAAGAAAGGCATGACGTACTTTGGACATGCTATTATTATAGTACCATTCATGAAAGTAAATTTTGACCAGAACCAAATATCCGATGAACTCAAACTCCGAAGGAAAATTGAAGATTTTTATCTCCCGAAACAGCTGGTAGAGGCCATTGTTGAAGCCGGAGGCATTTATACCAAGTCGAATGAAACCCTCATAGCCATCGGATTCCTTGATATCTCACGATACACCTTCCTTTCTCAATTCCTGAGTCCCCCTGAAAATCAGACTGTTCTGAACGGTCTGTATTCGGCTTTCCACTGGGTGCTGCGTAAACACGGCGGTTATCTGAATAAAATTGAAGGTGACAGTCTGATGTTTCACTACGGTGGGCCCATCGACCCTCTGGTAAAGGAGATGGATGAGGATGATGCAGTCAAGTTTATGGCCCGTGAACTGTTTTACACCTGTGTTGAACTGCAGAGAGTAAGCAGTTTATTCAACCAGACAAACCATAATTATCTGAAAAAGATATCCAACCGGTCTACGGTGGATGCCATTCTGGAGGCCTATGGCATTCTGGGTGAACTCAGACAGGGCTACGCCTCGGCATCCTTTAATGCACTGTTTCAGATCAGGATTCGTGTCGGAGCTTCACTGGGTAAAGTACTTATCGGTAACTTTGGTCCCGAAGGGGCCAAGCAGTGGGATGTGATCGGTATGCCGGTTATTGAGGCTAAGCGTATGGAATCTTCCGCTCCCATCGGCGGATTGAGGATTACCTCAGAATTTTTTGATATTCTTGATGAGGCTGGTATCACCACCGAGTATCACCGCAGAATAAAACGGGAGGCTCAGGCTCTGGGCAGTGTCTACAGGGAAATCTCCTTTGGTGAACTGTTCCAGAAAGCGGTTGTTTACCTGAAAGATAAAAAGAATGCCGAGTTTAAAACTTTCAGCATACAGGTGAATCCTTCTTTACCGGAAAGTATCAGGGATCAGTCAAAGCTTCTTCTTACCCGGGGTGACACCGGTGCTGATGATATTGTTAATTTTATAAAGTACTACAGGGGTAATCATTTTGTAATCAACCAGCTGGAAGAGCTTTTCAAGAAGATGAATATCCGTATCCGTAAAGATTCTCTTTACAGGATTATGCTTCCCGGAAAGTATAAAGCCATGCTGATGAAACATGATGGAGACATCAT
>Ga0164315_10003052_pt1 | contig 12929 bp, 11 predicted proteins | sample GuaBasSedimGuay6_FD_113737 | JGI IMG/M metagenome (GOLD analysis project Ga0164315, IMG submission 113737) | Subseafloor sediment microbial communities from Guaymas Basin, Gulf of California, Mexico - Guay6, Core 4569-2, 0-3 cm | ecosystem: Environmental > Aquatic > Marine > Hydrothermal vents... | reverse complement strand
ATTCAAAATTATTTTGAGAACTCATACAAAAATGTAGTATCCTTTTTTGCTAAAGAAGAAAAGATCAGTGTTAATGAGCTAAAAGAAATAATTTCTATTATTGAGAATAATCAAAAAGAAAAAAGCTAAAGCTATGGAATACGTACTTAAATCGACCGCGATATTGACATTGTTTTATATTTTCTACAAATTGTTATTAGAGAAAGAAACTTTTTTCCAATCCAATAGAGGTTATTTTTTGATTGGATTAATTACAGCGTTGACGCTACCATTGATTATTATTCCTAAATACATAGAAACTGAATCTTTTGTTCTGAGCTCCAATGTGAGTTCATCTTTAAATTCTGTGACCATTCAAGAACCCTTGATTAACTGGACACAGTGGATATTTATCATTTATTTTATAGGAGTAGTCTTTTTTACTATTCGCTTTTTAGGCAGACTAAGTTCGTTGACCTGGTTTATATATACACAACAAAAAATAAAATATGAAAAATATATTTTAATTCAAACAGCTAAAAACATAGCTCCTTTTTCATTTTTTAATTTTATAGTTTACAATTCTGAAAAATTTAATGAAAGTGAGTTGGAACATATCATTGCACACGAAAAGATCCATGTAAACCAACTCCATAGTATGGATATATTATTATCACAATTCGTTGCTATATTCAACTGGTTTAATCCATTTATTTGGCTTTACAACAAAGAAATACAAAAGAACTTAGAGTTTATTGCCGATGAATATGCACAACATATCACTCAAGAAAAAAAGAAATATCAGTATCTGTTATTAAAAACAATATCGCCAAATTATCAAATGGCATTAACCAGTAATTTTTATAATTCATTAATTAAAAAACGCATAAACATGTTACAAAAAAATCGATCAAACAAAACTATGTATTTCAAATTTGCATTAATCATTCCGGTATTAATTGCATTTGTTTTCACTTTTAACACCAAAGTCGTAGCACAGCATAAAAAAATGAAAACTATTGAAATACAAACAGATTATGATGTTGAAGTTATCACGAAAGATTTTCAAAAATCCGATTTGGAAAATTTAAAAACTACTTTAGCAGAAAAGGGAATCACCTTTAAATACAAAAAGCTTAAATACAATTCAAATAGCGAAATAACCTCTATAAGTCTTTCTGTTAAAAACGAAAAAGGAAATCAGTCAAATCTATCTCAAAGCAGTGATAAACCAATAAGTCCCATTCAAATAAAAATGAATAACAAAACAGGCTCTATGTCGGTAGGTAACATGTCGCATGATACTCACAACAAGATGTTTTATACTTCAAGCGGTAGTGGTATCCATAAACAAGTGATCGTAAAAAAAATGGGGGATGGAGATGAAAACGTAGAAATAATTTGGATCTCCGGAGATAGCACCAATGTGTTTAAACATAAAGGTGAAAATGGTTTTGTTTTCTTTTCCGATGACGATCATTCTCATAAAGAAAAATATCTCGTTAAAATCAATGAAGACAGTGATGTTCACTTTGGAGATAAAAAAGATAATTACAACAAGGTATGGGTCTCAGAAAATGGTGATACTACTAAACTCAAGAAAATAGAACTTATTGAAATTGATGAAGATAGTGATGGTACTCATAAAATAATTATAAAAAAAAGTGGCGATATACACAGCAAACATGGAAATATGATGTTTATTGATTCTGACGGCGGAAACCCTTTATTTTTTGTTGATGGAAAGGAAATTGAAAATGGTAAATTAGAAGATTTTGATAACAAAAATATTGAAACCATAGGGATCTTAAAGGGAGATAAGGCTATTGAAAAATATGGTGAAAAAGCTAAAGATGGTGTAATAATGATCAAAACTAAAAAATAGAAATCTTTAATATATTTTTAGTCAGGGCTTCACTTTGAGTGAAACCCTGACTTTTTTATTTATATTTGCTTCTATGAAAAAACAAGTCTTTAAATCTTTGGCAAAAGTAAATAAGGTAATTTTTCCCAGCTTGGGTAAAAGACAGATTGACATGAGCAAAGCCAAAAAATGGCAAATGGCCATTATCGGTTGGAGGTACTTTATTACCAGAAACAGTTTGGATTAAACCAGTTCACATCAATAACTATTTGCTTTACTTTTCGTATCTTTAACTAAAATCGTAAGTTATGGATGATCAGTCAATACACATTAAATTTTTTGTTGGTTCATTAATTCAAATTCAAAGATTACAATTGGATTTAGATGATCAGCAGATTCCTTCTTTAGTAAAAAATAATTTTCAATCAGGTTTACGTTCGGGTTTTTATGGAGGCTCTCCATCTCAGGTTCAATTATTTATTTTTGAAGAGGATCTGGAAAAAGCAGCTCCTATTCTTAAAAAATTTAAAGAAATGATGGGGGTATAAATTTCTCACTGATTTTTTTTCTATTATATAAAAAAGAAATATATTTGCTGCCCAATAAAAACGGCCTCATGGCGCTCCCGATAGCTATCGGGATGAATAACGTATCTGATTCGATTCAGAAGGTCAAAATCGAAAGTATATGGCCTCGTGGCGCAATTGAATAGCGCACTTGATTACGGCTCAAGAGGTTACAGGTTTGAATCCTGTCGAGGTCACTAAGAGTAAAAGCTTAGCACGAAGTGTTAGGCTTTTTTTATTTCAGATCGTTTTGAATTTATTCAAACAAAAGCGGAAATAAAAAAAGGCAAGGCAATTGAAAATTGCAAGCTTTTATTCGGAATTCGGAGCACAATGGATCTTGGAAAAATCCTGTCGAGGTCACTAAGAGCAAAAGCTTACCACTTTGTGGTAGGTTTTTTTGTTTTTTACAATTCAAATTTACTCGAAAAGAGTATAAAAACAAAAAAGCCTAAGCAATTGAAAATTGCAAGTTTTTGCTCGGAATTCGGAGCACAATGGATCTTGGAAAAATCCTGTCAAGGTCACATTAATAATTCTCTAATTAATTATATTTTAGTTAATTAGGGTTTTTAAACTTTTTTATTCCACAAAAACGGAACGATATTTGGAACGATAATTTTAATCATATTCAAATTTATTCTCTTTGATTTTTGACAAACAAATAGTTATCGTAAAAGATGGAAAAATCATGGACAAGTCGCCCATTCTCAAACAATAATCGATAACTATCATTGTTCCACTATCTCGGTTTCCACTCTATATGCAACCTGCACCTTTCCTTAACAAATTGCAACATTATACTTCAAACGAGTAAAGAGGATTAGATCATATTAGACCCGTTATGTGGAAGTGGTACAGTTGGTAGAGTTTGTGAAAATCTCAAAAGAAGTTTTGTTGGGCCTGATTTAATGAAGTTTGTTTAAGGAAAAGGTATTACTTCTCTAAATACTTTTTAGTTCATTTATTTTATTTAATTAAATAATTTGATTTTATTATAATTCCAAATCGTATCATACTAACATGCTCATTATAGTTTGTCAAACTTTCAGCATAACCATTAAACCATTCTAAAACAAGGTATTGGTTGCTTTTTTTAAAGGGGTTATAAAGTATTTGTGTTTGGACGGCGCCTTTCCAATCCCAAGAAAGCCCTTTTCTTATTGTTACATCAAACATTAATCTTTTTGGTATAATCTGGTGAGTTATTTTTAGTTCACTAATTCCTATATATTCTATCAAATCTGGATTATCTTCTTTATATAAAAAAGGAATCCATCCTTTTATATTAACTTCTGTATTACGCCCAATTTTAGTAATATAATTCAAAGAAATATTACTCCAAGATCTAGAGTATATACTGTCTCTACCATTAGATTCGTGCTCAATCATAAAAACAAGATAACCTTTTAGATCTTCCTTAATAATAGGTTTCCCTATACCAATACTTGGATTAAAATTAATTTCTTCAAAAGGACTTGAAGAACGATAAATGTCCCAAAAAGCTTTTTGCGTATATGTAAAAAATAAATAAGAATTTTGTGAAAAGGATTTTCTGAATAATAATTGCTTAAAACTGACTTGGTATTTTACATCTGCATTATATTTAGTTGGGGTTGTGTTTGTTGGCACACCAGTAATAAAATAATTATCCTTATAAATTGAGAAAGAAGGCATCTTATTTATTAAAGAGTCTTTAATATTCTCCTTTGTTAAGGTCTGGCATGTTAGACTATTTATAAATAAAAAGATAACTACAGTTGAAAATATTATATTTAATGAATTTTGTTTGTTCATTTTTTATAATAATTAAATAAATAAACGTGGATACTAAATTTCTTTAGGAGTTAAAATTTAGGCATATTTATTTAGTTTATCTTTAATCGATTTTATCACCAAGTCATAATTTTTAATTGCTGTTATTGCTATTTCCTGTCCTTCAAAAATAAATTCTTTCATCGCTTGCTGTGTTGATGTTTTATCAAATTTTGTAGGATGTTTTAACCCTTCTAACATCACATATTTAGTGTTTTTATTTTCTGATTGATAATAAAGGTTAATAAGTGTTTCAACTCCAAATCTTGATTTTTTCATTTTTTCAATAATTGGCTGAATATCTGTTTTTTTAAGAGCTCTTTGTCCTGTAAGTGATTTGAATGGGTTAATGCTAGTATCAATCAATGTTTCTGTTGGTTGTCCAAGAACCATATCAGCTTTATTATTTAATATAGGCGTTAACAGTTCAGTAAAATGTTTATCTTGAATATTTGATAAATCAGCATCAATGAACATTATTACATCTCCTTTTGCTTTTTCAATACCTTTTGCCATCGCAAAGCCTTTTCCTTTATTTTTTGGTAAAATGATATATTTAAAATTATAATAGTATTTAATTTCTTTCAATATAGAATCCGTTTTATCAGTTGAACCATCGTTTACAACAATTACTTCATCAATAGAATAATTAGAAACTCGTGTTACAACATCTTCAATAGTATTATCCTCATTGTAAGCACAAATTATTGCAGTTGTATTCATTTTTTAGAATTTAAATATTTAGAAATTTCTTTATTAGCTGCTTTCCTGCCCAATTCTATTAACTTGTCAGCCTTATCAAAATCGAAAGTATTTGATGAATTATGAGGAATATTAATGACTATATCCGGTTGATGTTTTTCAATTGCATGTTTTGCCAATTTATTAACCATAGCAGAAGTAGTAGCAGTTATAAGAGAAAAATAGCCTAAACTATTCTTATCTCCTGAACTAATTAGTTTGCTAATACTTTTAAAAAAACCATTTAGATAGGCAAAAGTTTGATTGTCATTTTCTTTTATTTTAGGAATTTCAACTTCATTGTCTTTTTCTCCATATAAATTAACAACAACTAATATATCTCCATTGATGCGCTTTACATAATCAATTGGTACTGGATTCAATACTCCTCCATCAACCAAAAAAGTATCTTCAAATTTAACCGGAGTGATAAGAGTTGGAATTGCTACAGAAGCTCTAATTGCTTTATAATAACTTCCCGATGTAAATATTACTTCTTTTTTATTAAGAATGTCAGTTGCTACTGCTGTAAACGGAATATCCATATTTTCAATAAGCAAATCCGGAATAAAAGTTTTCATTTTGCTAAACACTTTTTCTCCTTTTAATAAACCATTTGATGAAATGGTAAAATCCATCAAATCCCAAATAGACAATTTGTCTAATGTTGTAACCCATTTAGTATATTCCGATAATTTCCCCATGGCATATAATCCACCATAAACAGAACCAATTGAAGAGCCTGAAATTGATGATATTTCAAAACCTTGTTTTTCAAGTTCTTCTATAACGCCTATATGGGCAAGACCTTTTGCTCCTCCACTACCTAATACTAAAGATACCTTCTGTTTCATGTTCTTTATTTTTAATTATATTGAGATGTTTTACCAACTGTTAGTAAATAGTTTGCAACAGATATTTTATATTGTATTTTTGCGTCTATAAAAGCATCTATAGCCTGTTGAGCTATAGCTCTTGCTTCCAATAAATCTGAAGTGCTAGAAATACCAGCATCAAAAGTGTCTTCTAATTCTTTTTGATATTCTAATGATTGTTTTAAAGATGTATCTGCAATATGGATTTGCTTATAGCTTATATTTAAATCTTTGTAAGCTTTTGACATTTGCAATTGCAACAGCTCAGATTTTTCATCCAAATTATTTTGTGCTATTTTTATTTTAATTTCATGCTCTTGAAGTTTATATGATCCTCCCCACCAATCAGAGATTGGAATTGATAAGCTTGCAAATGCTAAACCATAAGTATTATCTTGCTCAAATGCATCTAAATACATACCTCCAACTCCAACTGCCAATTGTGGTAGATATTCACCTCTGGCCATTTTCTTTTGTAAGACTTCAGCATCAATGGCTTTGTTTAACATTTTATATTCTTGGCGGTTTGGTAAAGCTATATTAGTTTCTTCAAAATAATTTTCTGGAGGGAGTAAGGAAATAATTGAGTCTTGAACATTAATAGTTTCATTATAAACTATGCCAATATGTTGACAAAGCACCATTTTTAGCATTTCTTTTCCATTTTCAAGCTTTAATTTATTGGTTTCAATCTTGTTTAATTCTAATTTTACTTTTAATAAATCACTTTTATTAACCAATCCTGCATCATAAAAATCTTGAACTTCTTTTTTAAGTGTGTGTAATAATTTTTCATAACTCTCAAGAGTTAATTCTTTTTCTTTAAGTGCTACTAGCTTCCAATAATAGTCCTCCGTCATAGTTAAAACCTGATCTGTTGATAGATTGAGTTGGTACTGACTAATTTCCTCACCTATATTGGCTAGTTTGTTTCCATTTCTAATACGCCCTCCTGCATAAAGTGGTTGAGTAGCAGTTATTACTGCAGTATTGGCATAATCTAATGTCTGAATGCTTAGTGAAGGTACATATGCAAACTGGGTAGCATTAGCTATATTGGCAGGATTTCCATCATAAACAGGTAGATTCATTTCTGGTGTTTGAATATCCAGTAAATAATCTGTAGACTGTACCACAAATGCTGAAGCACTTACTTTTGGAAAGTAGTTAGTAAAAGCATTTTGTTTTACTTTTTCAGAAGTCTCTAGTTTTAATCTAGTCTCCTTAATACGTTTGTTATTTTCTAAAGCAAGTACTTTAGTAGAGTCTAGGGTTAAATTTTGTGCGACTAATGAAGATGTGAATAACACTAGTATTATATTTAAAAATAAGTTTTTCATTCTAATAAATGTTTATTCTATTTCAGTTTTAATTTCTTTACTATTAGTAGTTTTCCAATATAACACAGGAAGTATTAATAAGGTTAAAATCATACCTGTGATTAAGCCAAAGAATATTACGGTACCTAAAGGCGCCCATAAAGAAGAATTACTTATAATCATAGGAGTTACACCAATAGCTGCTGCCATAGATGTAAGAAAAATTGGTCGCATTCTTCTTTTTCCTGCGGCCAGTGCTGCATCTTTAAAAGAAATACCTGTTTTTACCAATTGATGTGCGTAATCAACTAGAATAATACCATTTCTAACTGTAATACCCATTAACCCCATAATACCGATGAAGGAAGTAAATCCAAATTGATATCCCATAAGATATAATCCTAAGCCTGCACCAAACAAACTTAAAAGCATTGTAGACATAATAAGCAAAGATCTTCTTATGGTGTGAAACTGAAACATTAGAATAAAGAAAATAAGAAGTATACTAACTGCCATTGACTTCCCCATTGGTATAAAATTTTCTAGAGAGGCTTCATAATCACCACCATATGCAATATTCAAATTTTCAGGTAATGATATTTTGATAATATCTGGATTAACTTGTTTTAAAAATTTCGATGCTACAACACCTGTTTTTAAGTCAGCCATTACAGTTAAAGTTCTAACTCCATTTCTATTTACAATAGTACCCTCAGTAAAATCGGGAACTAATTTACCTATAGAACGTAATGGTAGTGATTCTAATGTTAATGGTGATGTAACATATTGATTATTCAAACCATCTATATTATTTTTAAGATAATCTTCTTTAGTTAGGATAACATCTATCGGATAATCATTTTCCCAGACTGTAGTTACTGGCAATCCATCTAATGAAACTAGCAATGAGGAGGCTACTAAAGATTTTGCATATCCTAATTTATTAGTTTTATCTTTATTTAACTTTACAGATATTCCTTGTCTTAGTTCATCCCAATCATCTCTAACCCAAGAAACATCATCTTCTTGTTTTAGTATTTTTTTTACTTTTTCAGCAACTTGTTTTAAATCTTTAATATTATTAGAAGCGATTCGTATTTCAATAGGTGATTTATAGGTTTCCATAGCGAGTTGCTTCCATTTTACGTGAGCTTCAGGGAACAAGTCGTTATACTTTTTATTGTATTCAGCAAGTACTTCAAGTGTGGCCTTATTAGATAGAGTATTAACTAATATTTGTCCATAATTTTTAGCGGGTAAATGAGGTGCATACAATGCATTAAATCTTGGAGAGCCATTACCTATAAAACTAGCTATATTAGTAACTCGAGAATCAGCTTGTAATATATTTTCTAAACTATCTATTACACTTTCTGTTTTTTCTATCGAATAACCTTCTGGTAAATAAACTTCAACAGAAAACTGTTTTCTGTCCATTTCTGGAAATAATTTTTGATCTATGTTTGCTAAAAACAGAATTCCAGCAATAACAGATAAAACTCCTGTGAGTATAGTAAGTTTAGGATTTCTAAAAGTAAAATCTAACCCTTTGTTATATGTGTTTTGTAACCGGTCTAATACGCTTTTTCTTTTTTGATTTCCTTCTATATGCAACCCTTTTTTAATAAGTATATAGTTTATAAAGGGAACCAACAATATTGCTACAACCATTGAAACTGCCAATGCAATACTTATTGTAATAGGAAATGTTCCAACAAAATCACTTGCCATACCCTCAAGAAAAATCATTAAGGGTAAAAAGGACATTGATATTGCCAAAGTAGCTGAAAGTACAGGAATAAAGAGTTCATTTGCAGATTTCCAAGCTGCGTTCCAAGGTGTTTCTCCTTCGTCTAATTTTTCTAAATGATTATCAATTACTACGATAGCATTGTCAACAACCATCCCTAGAACAGTTATTAATGCTGCTAAGGTTACAATATGAAGTTGAATACCTACTAATTGCATTATGCCAATAGTTATTAAAATTGAGACAGGGATAGAAATAGCGGCGACTGTTGCTACTCTAAATGGCAGAAAAATTAAAATTACAAAAACAACAGCAATAATAGCAAACATAAATTCTACTAAAAAGTGTGAAATGGAATCATCTACAACTTCTGGTAAATTTGATATAATATTAATTTTTACATCTTCATCGATTCTACTTGAAAATTGTTCTAATATTTTATTTACATCTTCTCCAAATTGAACTATATTATTTCCTTTTTGCATTTCTAGAGATAATAACAATGAGTTATTGCCGTTATTCCTAATATAATTGGTTGGTTTTTCATACCGTCTTTCAATAACGGCAATATCTTTTAATCGTATTATATTACCTTGAGGATCAGAATAGATTATTTGTTCTTCAATATCTTTTTCAGATTCATATTTTGGAGGTAAATGGATAGGGATCTCCAAATCTCCATTATCTAATGAACCTGAATAATTGAGTGCATTCTGTAATTGAAAGGATCCTAATATTACTGATGGTTTAACATTGAACTTGTTTAATTTTTCAGGCTTTATATAAATATAAATTTTTTCTTTTTGAACCCCAAACCTTTTAATTTTAGAAACAGAATTTAATTTTCTAACTTCTGATTCTAAGTCTTTTAATATGACTTCTAGTTCTCTGTAATTTTTCTCTTCAGATGACATTGTAATTAATAATGCAGAAGTGTCACCAAAATCATTACTACCAATTAATGCCAATACATCTTTTGGTAATTGTTGTGCTTTAAACTCATCCAATCCTAATCTGAGTTTTGACCAGAATTTATCAGCATTTTTAACATTATCATTAAGTTCTACATAAATAATCATCATCCCTTCTTTGGAATGTGAATAGGTTTTAGCTTTTTTCACTTCTTCGTAACCAAACAAGTAGTTTTCAACCTTTGTAGTGAGTTGTTCTTCAACTTCTTTAGAGGTATGACCAGGATATACTCCAACAACGATTCCTTGACGTACCGTGAATTCAGGAAATTCTCTTCTTGGCATATTTTTAAGCCCAAAAAAACCTAATACCATCATTACCGCAATTATAGATAGTATAATTTGGTAATGCTTCATCCCAGCTTCTATAAAATTTATATTTTTCATTTTAAAAAATTCATTAACTACTTTAGAAACAGTTGTTTATTAAAAAGTTACTTTTTGGTTGTCAGTTATTTTTTGCTTGCCTTCAACAATTATTAAGTCTCCTATAGAAATACCAGAAATTATTTCTATTTTATTATTGACAAAAGATCCTAATTGGACTTTCTTTATTGAAACAATTTTTGAGTTTGGATCTACAACATACACATAATTATTTTCATCAATATCTTTAAGTATGCTTTGATAGGGGATGACTATAATATCTTTTTTGGGATTCATATTCATGGAAACAGCACAAGCCATACCTGGCTTTATTGCACCGTTATTATTAGAAACAATAATTTTAACATCGTAAGTTTTAGAAACGATATTTGCTACTACTCCAATTTTATCTACTTTCCCTTTAAAAATTTCACTTCCTAATGCGGGTATAACAATATCTGCGGATAGATTTTTATTAAACCTATTGATTTCATTTTCTGGAACAGCAATTTTGACATATATATTATTAATAGAAACTAGGATTAAAACTGATTCTCCAGTTATTGCCGATTCACCAACTTCAATATTTCTCTTACCAATATATCCTTTTGAAGGTGCTTTAAGTATAGTGTTAGATAAATTTTGGTATGCAATTTTATTTGCTGATTTTGCTTGTTGCAATTTGGCTGTAATTTCTTGCCATTTAATCTCGGGCAAACTTCCTTTATCGTAAACTGTTTTTAATCTGTTATATGCATCTTGCGCCTGTTTTTCAGTAGCAGTAGTACCTTCATAAGCAGTTCTATAAATACTTTCATTTAATTTAGCCAATATTTTTCCTTTATTCACAAAATCACCTTCATCAACATAAATACTGGTTATTGTTCCAGGTAACAAAAAACTTAAAGGTGTTGTAATAGTAGGTGTTATAGTACCATTATAAGTAAGTGAGTCGTCTAATCCATCTGCATTTACTTTTTTTACAATTACTTTAACCAATTTATTTTTGTGGTTTGTTTCGGGATTATTTTGTTTTCCTTTTGTTTGGCAACTATATAAAAATAATAGTAAAACTATTAATACTAAATATTTTATCATTACGATAGGTCTTTCTTTTTTAATCATGCTTAGTTTATATTTTATTATACTTTTATTAATTTTCATCCATTATCAGCTCAATTAATTCTCCGATGGTTTCAGTTTCATACATTTCCATATCTGCTGAAAAACCAAACCTATCTTCAAGTTTCATAATGAGATCTACGACACCAAGATCATCAAGTCCTAAACTTTCATATGAAGATGTTAGAACAATTTCAGATGTTTTCATATCTGTTAATTCACTTACTGCATTTATAATAATATTCACCATATGTGCTATTTATGTTTTATAGTCAGTTTTGTACAAAAAAATTAAGTTGACAGACCTTTAGTAAGAATCTGTGTTAAACCTTTAAAATATGGGGCGTATTTGTTGTATTTATTCTGTAAAAAGAAAGGTGTTTCAAGTCCTTTTAAAACCATTAAAAGTACATCCAGCAAAGCATCCATATCTTTTACATCTGCAAATTCTTTTGATTTAACTCCTTTTTGTATAATAGTTTTTAGATTTTCTTTTTCCCAATTGTCAAATTCAGTTCTTAAATCATCAATAAAATCGAAATGTTCAAAAAAATCTGCTTTTAAAGTTTCATGATAATTTGCTGCATCATTTAAAACTTCCATTCTTTTAACCAAATAATTTGTTAGTTTCTTAGAAGCACTTGGCTCTGTATCTTCAACAATGAGGAATAGATGGATCTTTAGGTTTGCTATTTCTTTGGAAACAACTTCTCTAAACAAATCTTCCTTATTTGCAAAATGATAATATAGTGATCCTTTCGCTTTTCTTGCTATCTTAGCAATCTCGTCCATTGAAGTTTTATGAAACCCAAAACGGCTGAAGAGCCTATTTGCTACACTTAATATTTTATCTCTAGTATCTTCAATTGCCATAGTAAAACCTTTTTATATTATCTGACTATTTTCGTTTTAAAGTACAAATAAATAAAATATAATACTAATGACAAAATAAATTGGGAATTATTTTAGCCAGGAAGTTCCAATCACTACATAAAATGCCCAATCTTCAGGCCCTCTGGCTATATCAGCACCCATTTTTAATCCTAAGGCTCTGGCAATTAAATATCTGACACCACCTCCGGCATTCCAAACTAGTTCTTCATTTTTCAAGTTATCAATAGATTTATAAGCAGCACCTAAACCAGTAAAACCAAGTATACCCCAGCGTGATGTGATATTATACAACTGTTCTGTTTCTGCAAGTATTACCAGATCACCCTGATATCGAAGCATTGGCACACCTCTTAAAGAAACAAATGGTTTTGCATAAAATGGCGTGTCTCCAGTTGCCAGTGAGGCTTCTAATCTTAAAGCAGGTATCCATTTTTCATTAACAGGAGCATATAAATGACTAAAGAAGATTGCTTTTCCCCAGTTTCTATCACTTCCTAAAAATTCTAGATTTTGATCATAGCTTAAATGAACTCTTAACCCTTTTGTTGGAGAAAGGAAGTTATTTAGATTATCATATTCTGCAATTAAAGCAACTCCACTATTTATTAAATCAAATTCAATTGGATCTATAATTTCATTATTATCAAACAAGGGAATAGTTATTTTT
>Ga0164315_10003051_pt1 | contig 12930 bp, 2 predicted proteins | sample GuaBasSedimGuay6_FD_113737 | JGI IMG/M metagenome (GOLD analysis project Ga0164315, IMG submission 113737) | Subseafloor sediment microbial communities from Guaymas Basin, Gulf of California, Mexico - Guay6, Core 4569-2, 0-3 cm | ecosystem: Environmental > Aquatic > Marine > Hydrothermal vents >... | reverse complement strand
TTTTAACTACCGTTTCTTAATAATCATATCTATATAAAAAAGGAAGAAAAGTATATAAATAATAAAGGTCATATAGACCCTTTATTAAATCAATCAGTTACTTTGTCGCTGTGATATATTCGAATCGTTTTATAGATTTCAAATCATCTTGATGTATAATTGCTTTCATCTGAGATATCGACAATTTTCGTAATTGATCATCATCATAATCATCCAGTGTAACTAAACGATTAACCTCTTGTAATACTTTTTCATGATGTGCTTGACTAAGATACATTGGATTGATTATAAATAAGCAATTCAATGCAAGATGCCAAAGATCACCAAGTGTATCTTTACTCTCTTCAGTATCATCAAATGATTCACGATCTGTCAAATACAGATCAGACAACAATGTTAAATTAGTATCTACACTTGCAGCATAAAGCCACAACTGTACAAAGAATTTTTTAGTTATCGTTGTAATGTGAACCACATGATATGGATCTTGATCAATCAGAGCAAGCATGAATCTCATACTTAACTTTGTATTGAATTTAATCGTATCAGGTACTTTCCACTCAGATGTTATCATCTTATATAATGGAATCTCCGACGGATATAATCCCTCATAGTGTCCAGTTAATACAAGGTCTTCACCTGTTGTATTTATGTTAATTGTTTCTGGCATAATATATTCCCCCAAATATTGATTGATTTATGACAAGTACAATACTTATCATTATAATAATCATATCTGTATATTGAAGGAAGAAAAGAATATAAAAAAATGAGGAGGATAACGGTTAAATTATCCTCCTCAAGGTACTACTCATAAACGCACTCGTCATAATTACATGTTGCTGTGTTCCAATACCAAGCTCGCATATTACCTTCTTCATCCTGGTATACTAAAGGATTCAGATCAAACGGTGTAGGTACAATGATGATCTCACCAGTATACAACTCCCAGGAACATGTTACAGAGTTCCATCGCCACCATTCATCAGCAATACTATCATGGATCCGAGATATCTCAGCTTCACCTTGTACTGCACTATTGTCAAGGCTATTCTGAAAACAGAAATCACGAAAGCGCCAATCACCACGACCAAATGCAGATAATCCTACATGTTGTGGTCCAGAGAACTTATGATAATAATGACTTGACGGCGATACAGTAAACTTAATCTCAGTAGAATCATCGATAGGTAACGGATCATCTTTATGTCCAAACTGAGAACACTTAAGTGAAAAATCATTACCATTCCGACATACTGATATTCTAGTATACCATCCTGTATCATCATCAGATCCTTCATCAATCCAAAATGGATCAAATGGATCTGGTATAGGAGCAAGTATATGACCAGTTGTTCCACCAGCTCGCGATACACCATTAATATCATTACAGCGATTCATGTAAAGTCTCCATGAACCTTCCTCAAGAATAGATCCATCATTATTAAGATGCGTATACATATGTCTCTCTAATGAAAGAAATTCTCGACCATTGATAGTTGGATAAAGCACATCGGTCATAGCAATAACACAACCAGCAACAAGTTCCAACTGACTAGTTATATTACCAAATTCATCAACAGCATAATATCTACTATTGCAGTTAACAACCACCGACATCTTATACGTATCAGTCTTAAATGGTGAAAATATTGTAACACCACGTGTGTCATATGTATCGGGTTCTTTATATATACCAGCTTCAACATATTTAGGATATTGATAATCATCCCGAGCACGTAATACATTACTCGTTGTATCGAACGACCACATTTCTTCACGTGTTATAGCATCATCTTCATCAGGGCGATGAGAACTGTTATATACATCCCATGTATCATAAACGTCTTGGAGTGTATATTCATTATTTTCAATTAAACAATAATCAGGACACGAACAACTAGGGAAGCACCAGCAATCAGTAGCTTGTAGTTCATCTTTTACATTTTGGACATTTGAAGTTTCAATATAATGGTATCCAGATTGTGTATTAGCTGGAGCATCTGCACATGATGGAGAAACAGCCAAAGCCATCTCTTTATAGTGTTCAACATCAGCTACTGGATCAAGGATTATAATCGCATTGTCAATATCACAACTCCATTCAGGAGGAGGTTGAGGTACAGGTAATCCACCACTAGGACCAACCCATGAATCTTCAAGACTAGCAACAGTACCAATAACCCCACTATGTTCGGGATCATCAAGCACTCTTAACCAACGGTTCTCATGTAAATACATATAAGTTACTACAATTTCTATTTTTTCTGGCCTATTAATAACCTGCCACCAGATGTTCACTGGGTCACCAGTTAAAGCATTACTGAATTCAAAATACAAATCCTTACCATCGTTTTCAACATATGTATCTATAGCTAACTTCTGACACACGTTAATGTTACGGTGATCTACATTCTGCCATTGATCCCAAACGAAGCCAGACTTGTTAGTCATCACAGGTCCATAATCAACCCACTTATAACCAACAATAATCTCACGGTCATCGATTAGATTATCACATGGGATATAATTACATGAATCTTCATCCCACTTATAACCGTCAACGATCTCACCCCATTCATCGAATAACACCAAAGAGGTGGAATCATATCCAGTATAATCGATTAATCGTTCTCCATCATACCGTTCCCATCTACACATTGGATCAGTAACCCAACGCCACCATTGATTCCGGTCAATATCATGAATACTAGGGATAAGAGATGGATCAATTGGAGTAGGATCGGTTTCAATATCAGTACTAAAATAAAATTGCCTAAACGAAATGTCGCTACGCTTAAAGGCATATAGTGAAATGTGTTGAGCATCGACCAAGACATTGGGTATATTAGGATGCACAGTATTAATTATAAAAGTATTTGTATGAACTAATGGTAATGGATCATTCACTCCACCATAATCCGATGTATGATATGTAATCTGATTACCATCTCGACACACTAACAATCGATAGAACCAACCTGAATCCTCTTCAATTACAGGAGGATTAGGGTCTTCTGGGTCAACATACTCAACCCAATAAGGAGGATCTTGAGATTCATATGTCATACGTATATGCTGACCTACAGCAAACGGTCCACCTAAGTTAAAATACCCAATAACGTTCATCTCAGGTTGACCAGTAAAGTCCATATGTAGTATAACAGCTTGAGAACTTACCTTTCCACCTGCAATCTCAACGGATACACCAAAGCCACCACCATACCATTTCAAGTTCTGATTAAGGTATACATAATTAGTCCCAATACCAATAACAGCTGACATCCGATAATGCTCATACTTATCAGGAGAGATAATCTGCATGTTCATAGAAACTAAAAATTCAGGATCTTGATATACACCAATACTGTTCTCGGTCCAATCCTTCTTAAACCGAAGAATACCATTCACATGATCATAATCAAAGAATGGATTATGTGGATGATCAAACATTGAATACACAGCAGTTGTTGCATACTTGCGCCACGTATTAGCTATAGTTTCTAACGTAATCTCAGTGTTATCAACATCAATAACCTTAGACCGACATCCAGTAAAGCATTCATCGTCGATTAAACATAGTTCATATTTAGTAGCATCGACAGCCTCATTAATAACATCAACATACTGAATACCCGATTCTGTTGGAATATAACCCAACTCACAGATATCCGACTTTATTATTTGAGCTTGTGTATATTTATCTATTTCAGCCTGATTGAATACGTGTGCTGCCGTCTCCACAAAACAATCGATAGGAGAGGTAGTATCGTATATAGGTTCTGATAATACTGACTCATATACTATACCGTGACCCGATAAATCATAATCCATATCAGGAGGATAAGATCTATCAGTACGTTGATCATCAAAAATAATAGTACGATGATCATCGTCATCACCGGTCACATTCTTAAACCACATTAACATTAAATTGTGACTATATTGTGTAGCACCAAATTCATCCAGGTAATATTGCTTAGATGGACTATTGATAACTTCCAGATTAGTAACCCCTGGAGTACGTTCAACCTCAATATGAGTCTGGGATGTAGTATCCCATTCCAATACAACATTAGGATCTTCAGTATCCGGTTCTATAATTAACGAACCATCAGGAGAACCAGGTAAAGGCCAATAAACATATTGATATATTATTACATCATCATAGACTTGTTGCTTTACCGATGTAGGAGGATCAAATGATGTATATTCCCAATCCGGTATAACGAAGTCTCGATATGCTGTTGAAGGATATTGTGAATCCGTAGATTCAATTTTAGATACATACTTCTTTACCCATACACTTCTACCAGCAACATCTTTAATCCAATGCATATTCATACCAGGACCATCACCTAATCCAGCAACCGCCTCAGTATCAATAATAAAATATGGAGGAGCTGGAGGGTTCGGTGCTGTTGATTTAGGACCTGAACCTTCAAAGTGTTGTGGAGACATTCCTGTATTACCTGTCCACACCCACCATAGATCATTATCGTGAGCTTCCGTCTTACAACCAGGAGCATCTAATTCATCAACACGGGTTAAAAATGTATCGCGTAAGTATCTACGATAGCTCGTCCAATGTCTAGCTCCACCACGTAACTCCCAATAATCATGATATCCATCTTTCTTTATTTTTTGTACCCATATTGGCTCATATGTCCACATGGTAAACGAACCACTACAATACCAATACGTATAATGAGAGTCTGGTAATGAAGTTAAAAACTGTTCGAACGATCCATATGTATCAATTATAAATTGAGCATGACATGGTATCCAAGCATTGTTCTGGGGTTCTAATACATGTAACGTAAATCCGGTTTCAACAATCACAGCCCATACAGTTCCAATGGTACAGAATACACCATCAGTTAATGGATCATGAACCGAATAAGCTGCACAGAAGTCGTATCTTATTTCCCCTGTAAATTTATCAACAGTACGTTTACGACATCCATAAGCTCTTGGCTTTATTCGTGTTTCAACCCCATATGATGGAGGTCTAGGAGGATCAATTAGCTTCGTTGGATAAATTGTATGTTGAGACAATAACCAATTAGGCATATAATCTTGGACATCATATTCGAGATTATATGAAGGTGATGTTATATTATCAAACCGATCACACCACGCCCACTGTCCTAATCCACCATAGATCTTTTCTATCTTTTCAAAATAAGGATCATCTAGTACTTGTAATACTTCCTCAGGCCAAGCTTCACCTTCTATATCTTCATGACCTGAATGTCCAGTAAATCCAACCAATGATGATGCATCGTATATATCATTAGGGTTATCGTAATACCATTGACCATACCATGAAATATCATAATATCGTAATGTAGAATGTGCTGCCAAGAATCTATAATCAGATGTTCGACAACAACGCCCTGGTGTATATAACCAATGCCAATTAACTGGATTCCATGTCCACAATCCACCAGAATGTTCATCACATATATCTGGTATATCATGAGACGAAGTATGAATACTATATAATTCCAAATCAACATATATTGATTGTATAGATGCGCAACCATAACCGATATATTGATCTTCTTCATTAAGGAAAACATCTAATACAGGATAATTATTTAAATCTATAACAACATCTGGGTCTTGGTATTCATCACCAAGTGCATTGAACACAGTTGAATTGAAACGTATCTTATCTCCAATTCTAGCTACCGACATCTTCACCGCAACCGCATTAACGACCGCTGCTTTAAACTCAGTTGCTGGTATCTGGATCCATGAACCGCACGCACCGTTATCAACACCTAATTTAGTTCCAATAACAAGGTTCTCATATAGAAACTTCTCACCTCGTAATCCATAATTATAAACAAGAAAAAAAGTAGGTCCCATTGGACGATGTTGACCGAAGTTAGTCTTCGTTTTTCGTCTAATGATGCTGAGCGTATGTGTTGTTCCATTAACTACTTTATACGCAATGATTAATTGTAATCCACTTGTCCTATGGAACTTAACCGAACCATCATCAAGCTCATGGTATGGTAGTTCAATATTCAATTCATTATCACCCCTAAACTGAACCACAAATTCGCGGTCCTTTAATGTTGTAGGATAAAGTCTAATCAATTGAAGCCCTTCAACGATATCAGTTGTTATTGGATCGTTATCTGGTGGTACCCAAGGACCGGATACATCCGGATCATAGCCAGAATATGGTTGCATTGGAGGACCATCAAGATCCCAATACTCTCTAGCTATACCATGGTCGTAACGTAAATAAGATCTAAAGTTCGTAGTAAATTCAGGAGAATAAGTAACATCCTCCATATCACGAATTAATACATGTTCCCATGTTGTATTTTGAATCATACCAAACATTTTATTATTGTCTGGTGATCTTACAAATTGAAATAGCTTCCGTGATTGATAATCTAACATCTGTTCTCGTTGCATTAAGAAATCAGCATCGTCAGCATCCATCGCTTGAAGTTGATGATCTTTAATACACTCACCACCACCATCTCTATAAGCATCTGGCATCATCTTGACACCAATCCGAGTACCACCTCTATCAATTGAATAGGCATATCGTGCATATTGCCATTGATAATCCGTAGTAGGATTAATGAAAGCTTCCTTCTCCATATTTACAGGAGTGAGTCCGTCTTCCTCCATATTCTCTTTGAATATCTCGGTCAAACACGGTATTGCATTGAACCCTTGATCGAAAACAATAATACGATCATGATTATTAGGATAATCAGGTTCAAAACGTAACACGGAAGTTCCGAAGTTGGATTGCATACCATCAACACCATCAAAGTCCAGAGGGCAACACCCTGCCTCGAAACTCACCGTATTCCGCCGCCCGGTTCCTCCCGAACCGCCTGTACCCCCGATGCCACCAACACCAGGAGGACATCTAATATCATCAAGAATTCCTCCAGTACCAACCCAATCACAGGTAGGTACACCTTCCCAATAATAATATTCATTAGTCTCAACATCCCAAAGAGCTGGTGGTGTAGCTGACTCCGGTATACATAATGCTGGAGTAGCTACCCATTCACAATCTGGAACACCTGACCATTCCCAATACTGATTTTCACCAATACGTTGATCCCATATAATCTTAGGGATTGTAACTGTAGATGGTACAGTAAATGTTGGTTCTAGCATGACATGAGCATAACAACATGCTCTATTCACACCAATTGAACCCCAACCGAATTGACACTGTGAAAGAAATACTTCAGTCTTAGGATCAGACGTTAAATCAAAAAATATCTTTTCATTAAAAATACCACCACCCCAATCAGAACATCTAACCGTGACAGTACCTACTTCAGAAACACATGCATTAATTATAAAGCGAACTATTGCTGCTATACCGGACCATGCTCCTTGACTAGTTCTAATAAAGTCAGCATTTGAAGCATAGCCACTATATGGATAATCCATTAATAACTCTTGGGTTGGTAAACCATAATCATAATACAAACCAACACCATTAGTTGTTTCATTATTATTACTCTCATTTGCATAATGCATATGAGCAACCATCGATATAGTATGTCCAGCAACATATCCAATTATAGCAAACAATGCTCCATCACCCGAATCCCATTCATTCCAAGCAACAGTTGACTCTGGGGGTAAATTGGAACAGTATACTGCTGTTAGGTTAGCTGTAAAATATCTACCATTGCTGGGAGTATTAGCTAATGCCCATGGATCTAATATGTTACCAGTACCATTACTACTTAAAAAATAACACAAATAATTATAACGTGAATCATCACCAGGGAACAATGGATCACCATCCCAATACATACGTGGTGACGTTGACGACGATGTGTAATACTCTATATTATATACCCAATGATTAGCTCCACCATTAGGCATTATAATATCAGCATTATCGATCGTTGATTGTCCTTCATACATATAGAAATGGGTTCCCCATGTATGATTCATTAAACAATCAGCAGAGATTAAACATTCACTACCTTCAATTTCTGAAGCTTTAAATGCTACGAGTTCTGATGTTGTGTTAGCTGTAACGTATGATCCAGCAGGTGCTTGATATTGAAAACATCCACACTCGCTTGATAAAGGAGCATACTGATCCATCATTATTGGTAACAACGATGGAGATTCAACTCTAATGTAATCACCATCAGGAGGTAAAGCATCCCTTGGTCCTTCATACATCGACGGTCCAGTAGCTCCAGTTCCACCAGTGATTGTTTTACCTGTACCACCAGTCCATCCAGACCCTCCTGTACCACCAGTTCCACCAGTACCTGCTAATAAATCATAACATGAATCCAATAAATATTCATCAGGTCTTATTATTCGCTGTACTAATACTCTACCAGGAGTCATCATCGAAGGATTAAATGCTGGATCACTAGGTAACCACATTATCTCTAAATATTGTTCATTAACATAATAGATACGGAATGGTGGATAATCAATACCATTCGTTCCATCAAACGCCATCTCAGATCCATCATCATGAAAGAACGATAACTTCGGATAGCGTGTATTAAGGTTATGTCTAATCTTCCAATATGTATCAGGCCAATCATTCGACCCTTCAGATGCAGCTCTCCTAATATAATCCGGATCGCCCTCAGTCCTCTCTACATATTGCTTCCAGGTTTCAACGTTATGTTGGTACATAAAAAAAGATTCATTACGTTGAGGCCATGTATTACTAACTTTTCGTATAATCAATCGAGACATCACATCGTAGTTGTCTTTTTCCCATCGTTCAGGAGGTTCATCAATCCACGATTGTTCCACATACGTCCCGTCATCCGATAAAACAGGAATGAATGAAAGTGTAATGTGTATCTCATTCTCCGAAACATAATCAATAGCTTCAGGCCATATTGGATACCCCAAAGGATCAAAACATCTAATCGACAAATCCGTCGTATTAAAATCATGTTTAATAATCCAATACTTCGATGGAGGAACAAATATAGCTGATGAATCTATCGTATGTAAAGGTGATCTTAAAGCATTTAAATTACCATCGGTAACATAAGCTTTACCAACAGTAGGTGTACTGATAGTCAGATATTCAGGTTCACGTGACTGATCATAAATTTGAACAGTTTGCGAATCAATTCTTGTAGGATCGTATTGTACATCAACAGATCTAATAATAGAAAATCCATTTAAAAGACGATTCTGTAAATAAAGTAGGTTCTTGAAATCCAACTCGATAGCATTCTCAGACAAGTAAACAGCATTCGCATCAGGAGCCACCGACTCACCATAATTATCCAAAGCTTGAAACATCAAATTCGATGGCTTCGTTGGCATCTCTCCACGTTTGACAAACCTATTATTGAAATCCTCTCTGAAATCAATAATATCCTGCTTACTATAATTCTCAAAATCAACATTAATACCATTATTGTCTCCCTGAGGATCCCCCTCTCCAAAAATCAGCCATGGCAGCAAACGCAATTGGTTATATAATGCTTCTTCCTTCACAGTAATTATAGCTGCTCCAGAGTAGGACAGTACCTGTTGAAATATCAATTTAATTTTGTTTTCATTCAGGACCTCAACCTTTGGATACACTCGAACAGGAACAGGAGCTCTACACTGCTTCGTCGCCAAGTCATTAAAGGAAAAGGATTCAGGTACACCATCACACATTGCATATACACTAGGATTTAAAGTATTCATGTTATGATTAACATACCACACATGAGATTTCAAATGTTGAACATGCTGATAAGACATTTTATTTTCATCCGAACATCTATCATCCATGGAAACTAAACTCTCCAATGGAAGATCAATAGAAAACGTAATCTCACCAGACAAAGGTTCACTAAACTCAATAGCTACCTCTGTATTACTTACATAATCAATATTTAAAATCCTACCTTTATCTATAATACATTCACATTCATCAAATGGTATCGGTCTACCATCAATATCAACTTCAGGAATGAAATCCTTAGGATAATATAATGAACTACGTAATATATTTATTGAATAAGGTAACAACTTACTACAATTAGTACTTACACTATTACAACAACTCTTTTGAATATTTAATATATCGTTATCATTAATTAAATACTTATACAAATCTAGATTGTCTATTATTAAATTATGATTTATATTCCATATATTAGATTTTATTGTATTCTTATGTGTAAATGTATGTTTATGATTGTAGAAGGTTTGTGGTACTATATTTTTATAATGTTGAACTTTAGGTATATTTAATAACGGCGAAATTACGTCATCAGTTAGCATCTCATAGATTTTAACGACTCCACGCATCGGATCCAGATTCTGAACACGATTCTCTTGAGGACTAAACTCATCTTCTGCCGGACTAGTAAAATACAAACGGATCACATCTTCAGATTCATAGAACATAAAGTCAGGTTCGACTAGCTCCATCTTATCTACATCGGTGATCTCATAAAATTCTACTACTAAATTCTCACGAGTACCAAGGTTATGCCTAATCGTAACCTCGTTAGTATCTAAATCCAACTCGTACTCCTTCGCAATCAATGACTGGATAGGAAAGTGCTTCAACTTCGCACGACGAGATATCTCCTCTGGAGACAATACTGGATAATACCCTGTATACACTAAGACTCTACCACCCTCCGGATAATAACTATACCCAGGAGTATCAGAAATATCGTAACCACGTAACTGGATCGCACGGAACAAATACACGTGACCCCGACGTTTTACTAACTGAACATTGGCAGGTATCATAGCTTCACTCTTCTGGAAATCAACATCATCACCAGCTAAGTTCTCATGATCATACCTAAAGAAATAAATCTTTACCTTATTAGGATTAAGGTAGCAGACTAAATATTTACAATTATCATTATTAAGAACTAAATTAACACGTAAGTTAGTACTACTAAGATTATGATTAATAATCCATACAGAAGAACTAATCTGTTGTACATGTATAAACTCGTTGGTTTTCTTAATAGGAATATTGTGGGTTTTTATCTTAAATGCATCATTGTAATGAGCTGTTAGTTTACCTGTATGTATAGTAGGTATTGGTAAACTTTCTTTTAGGAATTTGAAGAATATTAGTTTTAAATATGTTGGTTGTATTGATTTAACTACGTAACCTAGATTATCTTCGAATACATTGGAAGATCCATTTTGGTAGTTATTGAACGGCGGTTTTAGTTCTACAGTTTTGGTGTCATCAAAGACTAGTCCATCCTTCGTGAACGGCAAATCCAACGGTGACAAGATAGGATCACCCTCTCCAGGATCTCCAACTCCACCGGTACCACCTGATCCAGTAGTCAAGCAGTCAGTAAAGTCTTCAGCAAACGGATGCTTATACTCTACAAAACGATCTTGAAATGGAACATCAACTCCGCCTAAATCCGATCTTCTCGAGGGAGGGTGATAAACACTCAAACCCTTCGCATCCATAAAATCATCTTTAGTACGATACTTCTCAAAGTCATAATCGAATCGTTTACAGATCGAACCGTCTGAATTATAAACATTAAATGTCATATTCAACTCGGGATCTTCAACGTTAAAATTATGAACCAACACCCACTCATGCAATGGATCACCAACAAGTAGCTCTGCATCATGATCGCCACCAAATGTTAATATTCCTAAGCTCGAGTAGTCCGGATTCGCATCTGCCCAAATAAACGAATAACCGGTAACACATCTATCAAATTCCACTTCATACTGAGATGCATTAATTACCGTAACTGAAACCGGGTCTAATAACTCTCCGAAGATAGTATAATAATATACCTCTGTATTTTCCACATCAAGTATACGAACATCAACATTAATTGTCCATGTCGTACCACTATCGTGTTGCTCTCTTCTATATGGAGCAGGAGAATTACCACAAATAGCCTCTGTAACAACTATATTACCAGTATATAAATAACCCTTTAATTCATTAACTATAAAATCCTTAGTGGTTTTATCTGTTATTTGGTTATCTTTTAATAATACTTCAGTACCATCGGTATTGAATATATTTATAAAGTAATAGTTTGTTGCTAAGCTATGTTTTATTAGTAAGGTTTCAAATTCCTGGTAAAAATCTTCATGCACATTCTTGGTTAATATGTCGTTAACGGCGATTTTATAACAACACGCGGTGTCTGCTCCGCCTGTTGCTCCGGTTATACCAGATCCTCCAGAACCTCCGGATTCTCCTTGCAAACCAGTACCACCTGAAGCCCCTGTCTCACCTGAACCACCAGTTGGACCATAGGGACCTAGACCATACCAACCATTAGCTGTACCAAAGTAATATGCGTCGTCATATTTAACATATATAACACGACCGATATCGGTCTCATCATTAAACTCTGGTAAGGCTTTCACTCGAACAAACGCACGAGCTCCACCTACAATTTCTGGGTAGTAAGTTTCCATAATCAATTCCCAATTATAAATGTTAAATAGCTAAAATTAATATACAACATTAAAATTATACATTAAGCTTAATCATTCATTACATATAGATATTATAATTAGAAGTGTAACTTATTTTTATCAATCTAACCAACAAGGAGGGTATCATGGCACAAGTACGACCACCGTGGGAACCATCAGAATTAACTCGTCTTAGAACAAATTCACCTATAACTAAGACTAAAATTAAACTCGCTGATGAAATCTCGGCTCTTGGACTCAATACCAGATCTCCTGGTGCTATCCAAAACAAACTTCATGAACTACGAGGACAAGAATCAATTCTTGTCCGTTATGCACCAACACGTATATTCGTTCTTGGGTTTGAAATTCAAGAATTCTATGCCATCGTTAAAATTCGTGCAAACGACAATAAACACAGTACAGTTGGTGATGTTTTAGAGGACAAACTTTTAATTAAATCTCTCGCTCAAAAATGGATGCGGAATGAGAATCGAA
>Ga0164315_10003050_pt1 | contig 12932 bp, 9 predicted proteins | sample GuaBasSedimGuay6_FD_113737 | JGI IMG/M metagenome (GOLD analysis project Ga0164315, IMG submission 113737) | Subseafloor sediment microbial communities from Guaymas Basin, Gulf of California, Mexico - Guay6, Core 4569-2, 0-3 cm | ecosystem: Environmental > Aquatic > Marine > Hydrothermal vents >... | reverse complement strand
GGTGACCGGAGACGTTCAATACGTCATCCACACGGCCGGTGATCCAGTAATAGCCGTCCTCGTCGCGTTTGGCGCCGTCGCCGGTGAAGTAGTAGCCCGGGTAATTGCTGAAATAGGTGTCCATCATGCGCTGGTGGTCGCCGTATATGCTGCGGATCTGGCCGGGCCAGGAGGATTTTATCACCAGGTAGCCGGCACCCGCGCCCTCGATTTCAGCGCCGTCCTCGTTCAGCAGAGCCAACTCCACGCCGAAGAAGGGGAAGGTGGCGGAGCCGGGTTTCAGGTCGGTGGCCCCCGGCAGCGGCGTGATCATGTGGCCGCCGGTTTCAGTCTGCCACCAGGTGTCTATGATGGGGCAGCGCGAGTCACCGACGACCTGGTAATACCATTCCCAGGCTTCCGGGTTGATCGGCTCACCCACCGTGCCCAGTAAGCGCAGGCTGGCGCGGGAGCTGCGTGTGACCGGCTCATCGCCTACCGCTTGCAGGGCGCGGATGGCAGTGGGCGCGGTGTAGAAGATATTAACCTGATGCTTATCCACGACTTCCCAGCAGCGGCCGGCGTCGGGGTAGGTGGGCACACCCTCGAACATCAGGGAGATGGCGCCGTTAGCCAGCGGGCCGTACACGATATAAGTGTGGCCGGTGACCCAGCCCACGTCAGCGGTACACCAGTAGACTTCACCCTCGCGGTAGTCGAACACGTATTTGAACGTCATGGCGGCTTGCAGCAGGTAGCCACCGGTCGTGTGCAGCACGCCCTTGGGTTGGCCGGTGGAGCCGGACGTGTAGAGAATAAACAGCGGGTCTTCCGCATCCATGGATTCAGGCTGGCATTCACTACCTGCGGCTGCTACCGCCTCGTGATACCAGACGTCCCGGCCATCCTGCCAGTCAATATCGCTGCCGGTGCGTTGTACCACCAGGCAGGTGTGGACATTGGGGCAGGAGGCCAGGGCCTGGTTGGCGTTCACTTTAAGTGGAATGTTCTTACCGCCGCGCACGCCTTCATCGGCGGTGATCAGGGTCTGGCAATCCGAGTCCAGTATGCGGTCTTTCAGCGCAGCGGGGGAAAAGCCGCCGAATACGATGGAGTGCACGGCGCCGATGCGGGTGCAGGCCAGCATGGCGTAGGCAGCCTCCGGAATCATCGGCATGTAGATGCACACCCGGTCGCCCTTGCTCACGCCACGCGCCTTGAGAGCGTTGGCCAGCTTACACACATGTTCTTTCAACTCGCTGTAGGTGATGTGCGTGCTGTCGGCAGGGTCATCCCCCTCCCAGATCAGCGCGGTCTGGTCCGCACGCTCGGGCAGGTGCCGGTCTATGCAGTTGTAACTTACGTTTATTTTGCCACCCGCAAACCACTGGGCGTCGCCCTTGACGAAATCGTAGCTGACGACCTTGTCCCAGGGCTGGTCCCAGGACAGGAACTCACTGGCCATCTCGCTCCAGAAGCCATCGGGATCCTCGATCGAACGTTGGTACATCGCCTGGTATTGATCGGCGTTGATGTGGGCATCCTTGAAGTTGGCGGGAACCGGATGGATAGGAAATTCAGACATGTTGGTCCTTCCCTCTATGAGTTTGGTGAAAACAGGATGATACTTGGCCAACCAGGTAGTGCAAGCCGACCAAGGCCTGATAGGCGGGGTGAGCGAAAAAAGGCGCGCCGCTTAGTGGCCGCCGGCCAGCATGCCCCAGTCAGATACAGGGTTCAGGGCCAGCCTCACGTTGTCGATCAGGCGTGTGGATCCCAGCGTGGCGGCGACCAGGATGGCGATTTCTTCTGTATCTTCAGTGACTGTACGCAGGGTGCGGGCGTCCCGGATAGCGAAGTAGTCCGGCTTAAAACCCACCTGCAGCAGCTTCATGCGGGCGTGGGATTCCAGTTGCAAAAAATTGTCGAAACCGCAGGCGATAGCCTCACGGCAGCTGTTCAGGGTCTGGTGCAGTACGGGTGCGATGCGTCGCTGCTCCAGGGACAAATAACCGTTGCGAGAGCTCTTGGCGAGCCCGTCTTCATCCCTGGCCGTGCGCACACCGACAATCTCGATGGGCATACACAGATCCAGGGTCATCTTGCGTACGATCGACAGTTGCTGAAAATCCTTTTCGCCGAAAAGCGCCACATCGGGCTGCACAATATTGAACAACTTGTTGACGACGGTTGTGACGCCATCGAAGTGGCCTGGCCGGCTGCTGCCGCACAGTGTATCACCCAGGTTCGGTACCTGTACCTGGGACTGTGCGTCCATGCCCTCGGGATAAATTTCCTCAACGCCGGGTGCGTACAACACCTGAACCCCTTCGCTGAACAATTTCTCCTTGTCCACCGCCAGGGTGCGGGGGTAGGCGCCCAGGTCTTCATTGGGACCGAATTGCAGTGGGTTGACAAAAATACTGACCACGACGACATCGCACAGGCTTTTAGCCTTGCGCACCAGGTCGAGGTGACCTTCGTGAAGGTTTCCCATGGTGGGAACAAAGGCGATACTCTGGCCGATCTGGCGAAAGCCGTGTAGAGCGGATTGTAACTGGGCGTTGCTGCTATAAGTTCGCATATCTACCTGATCCCTGCGCTACGGAATGGTGATGCTAAACCAGTAAAAACACTAGTTTCTCACCCGCACCAAGCCAGTGCTTTGGCGGGGTGGAAAGTATGCCCCAAGCTCCAGGTCTGGGCAACGGGTTTTTATGAAAAATTCACAGTCTTTGTTACCAAAAGAAGCAAATTGTTCAGGAATACACACAGGTGGTACTTTTTGTAAGTGAGCGCACACTATCTTTGGTGCCGGGGAGGTGTGGAAGGCGAGAGGATGAGGTCTGCGAGAGAGTGCGTTCCGCACACCATGACTGAGGAATCAGGTGTAGGTGTGCTCTTCCCGGGGGTATTCTCCGGCTTTGACGGCGTCCACAAAGGCCTTTAAGCCGCCTTGAATAGTGGTCTGGCCAGCCATGAAGTTATGTACGAAGCGTGCCGTATGATCGGACAGGCCCAGCAGATCGTGCATTACAAGTACCTGTGCATCCGTGCTGGCGCCGGCGCCGATACCGATTACCGGGATGTCCAGCTTGCGGCTGATATCCGCGGCGAGGCGCGAGGGAATGCACTCCAGTACCAGCAGGCTGGCGCCCGCATCCTGGATTTCCACGGCATCTGCCAATATGGACTTGGCTTCCTTCGGGGTGCGGCCCTGTACCTTGAATCCACCGAAGGTATTGACTGACTGTGGGGTGAGGCCCAGGTGGGCGCAAACCGGTACGCCGCGCTCCACCAGCATGCTGATGCTATTGCTGAGCCAGGTGCCGCCCTCCATCTTGACCATCTGCGCGCCGGCCTGCATCAGGCGGGTGGCGTTGTCCATGGCCTGTTCCGGTGTGGTGTAGGACATGAATGGCATATCGGCGATGACCAGGGCGTCGGGCGCGGCGCGGCACACACACTCAGTGTGGTAGGCCATGTGATCCAGGGTGACGGGAATGGTGCTGTCGTGGCCCTGCAGCACCATGCCCAGGGAATCTCCCACCAGGATGGCTTCGGCGCCCGCCTCGCTGATGATGCGAGCAAAGGTGGCATCATAGGCGGTGATACAGACAAACTTCTCCCCGGCGGCTTTTTTCTTGTCCAGGGTGCTGATTGTGATTTTGCCCATTTCTCTATCCGAAAAAAGTGGGATTGAAATAATGGCGGCCGCTGCGAATGTCCAGCAGGTAGTCCACCAGATGGCTGTAATCTGTCTCGCCGTCGACCAGGTCGATTTCGCTGGCATTGACGATGAGCAGAGGAGCGCCATCGTAATATAGAAAGAACTCACTGTACACTTCGTTCAGGCGCTCGAGATAGTCCCTTTTTATGGCCTGCTCAAAGGGTACACCGCGGTTGTCTATGCGCGATAGCAGGACATCGGTGGAGGCCTGCAGATAGATCACCAGATCCGGTCGGGGGGCGTCTATGGTGAGTTGCTGGTAGACTTTTTCGTAGAGCTGGAATTCATCCTGCTCCAGATTAATCCGTGCGAACAAGGGATCCTTCTCAATCAGGAAGTCAGAGACCCGTACCGGCTCAAAGATATCCGCCTGTCGCATATCCTGAATTTTCTGGGCGCGCTGGAACAGGAAGAATAACTGGGTGGCCAGTGCCGCCTGCTTGTGATTGCGATAGAATCTTTCCAGGAAGGGATTATCCTGGGCGTCCTCGAGCAGGGTGTTGTAGTTGAAGCTGGCCGCCAGTTTCTTGGCCAGGGTGGTTTTACCTACGCCGATGGGCCCCTCCACGGCGATAAAGGCGGGTGGTGTACGCCCTTTCATGTCGATGTTGATGGCCGTTGTCTCACGCATCAAAGCATGGCCCTCGTTTACCCCTTGTCCCCGCGGACATTAGTCATTATTGAATTGCAGGCCCGCCCTCTCCAGGGTGTTCCCTGGGCAAGCAGCTACTAATGTATCAAGATCTGTGCCGTCCGGCAGCACCAAATTTGCACCGCTGATTTCAAGCAGTGGATAAAGTACAAAATTGCGCTGCTGCATCTCCGGGTGAGGTACTGTCAGCCTGGGGCTGTCTATATTCTGGTCGCCGTACAGCAGGATATCGAGGTCCAGGGTGCGCGGCCCCCAGCGCACGCCGTGTACGCGGCCCTGCTCCTGTTCGATTTGCTGCAGCGCGTCCAGTAGTCGCAGTGGGGCTAATGCAGTGGCCAGTAGCAGTACAGCGTTAAGGTAGTCCGGTTGTACAACCGGGCCTGCCGGGGCGCTGCGATAGATGCTGGAGGTGCGTTCGACCCGGGAGTCGGGCAGCTTGTTCAGGGCGGCAAACGCGCATTGTAACTGTGCGGTCGGATCTTGTAGGTTGCTGCCCAGGGCGATGTAGGCCGCTGTCATGTTCCTGGGTTGGGGCGGCGTGTGCGGGTTCTGTGCCCCCCCTGATTGCCCTTGCCAGACGCGACCTGCGCCAGGCGCTGTTCCAGTGGTAGTTCCTGAAACTGTGTCCACCAGTCGCCGATATCGCCTGTGTCCTCCCCCGCCTGTTCGCGCAACAGCAGGAAGTCATAGGCGGCGCGGAAGCGACGGTGATCCACCAGTTCGGCTGCCTTGCGTCCCTGGCGGCGCTGCAGGCGCAGTTGGAACTCCCATATTTCCCGCATGGGCTGGCTGAAGCGTCGCGGAATGGAGATGTGTCTGGCGGCATCGCCAATGGTCTGTTGCGCGGCGCTGTGCATGGCTACCATGGGTGCGTCGCCATGATTCTGTTTGTGTAGCGCCAGCTTGCTGGCAACTGGCCACAGTAGTGCTGCGAGAAGGAAAGCCGGAGTGACGGGCTTGCCCTGTGCTATACGCTGGTCTGTATTGCCCATGGCGGCGCGTATCAGGGACAGTGCGGTGGCATTGTGGTGCATGCAGGCACTGGTGTCCGGGAACAGGTATTGCAGTAGGTCGTACTCCACCAACTTATCCAGGGTTGCCGCAGCGAAGCCTGCCAGGAACAGTTTGAGAAATTCGTCGAACAAGCGCGCGGCGGGAATTTCGCCAAGCAGTTGGGCACAGCCGGGAATCGCCCTGGCCGTATGTTGGTCTATAGTAAAATCCAGCTTGGCGGCGAAGCGCACGACGCGCAGCATGCGCACCGGATCTTCCGTGTATCGTACTCGAGGATCGCCAATAATACGGATACTGCGCCGTTTGAGGTCCTCCAGTCCGTGAGTGTGATCGAAAACCTCAAACTTGCCAGAGTCGTAATACAGGGCGTTTACCGTGAGGTCGCGTCGTACTGCATCCTCTTCCAGTGTGCCGTAGACGTTGTCCCTGAGCAGCAGGCCGCTGGCCGACTGGCGGGAGTGGTTGCCACCGTGCTCTGCGCTGGGCTCGGCGTCATTGTCGTGGTGGCCACGAAATGTGGTGACTTCAATGATTTCACGCCCGAAGCGCACGTGTACGATGCGGAAGCGGCGACCAATAATGCGGGAGTTGCGAAACAGTGCGTGGACGTCCTCCGGGGTGGCATCTGTTGCGATATCAAAATCTTTGGGGTGCCCGCCCAGCAGTAAGTCGCGCACTGCGCCCCCTACCAGGTAGGCCTGATATCCCTTGTTACGCAATCGCGACATGACTTTGAGCGCGCTATCGCTGATATTTTTGCGGGATATGCAGTGCTGATCCCTGGGGATTACGTTCAAGCGATTGTGTGCCTGTGGCGGTTCTGGACAGGCGCGAAGTCTACCACAGAAGTGGCGGTATCGCCTGTGGCTGTCAGCGCTGGTGCCGGATGGGTGTAGTGAATGATGGGGAAAACAAAGTTTTCCCCATCCAGGTCTCACGTTAGGAGTTATTGTTATTTCTGGGTGGCGTTATTTTTATTAGGTGTTATAAAAACATAGTTTTATATGAACGCCTAAGTTCTTAAAGGTGTAACTACTACACCTTTGTAGCGGCGATCCGCCAGAGTCGTGCTGGCTTTAAGCCCTACCCAGCGTATGGAAATTGAAGGGGAAGATGTCTTCCCCATCCAGGTCCATAGTGAACAGTATTATTTTTATTACGGTAGCTTTTTATTATTATTATTACCGCCAGTAATAATGCATGCTGTGTGCCATATTTGAAAAATACAATAATAAACAATTGGTTATAGTATATCTGCCATTTTTCAAACTCTCCCTTAGTGGGGGTGTGTTACCAAATTACTCCAGTTTAAGTAACGCTAACCTGACGAGGTAACGCTTATTTGCGTGCCGCCGCCGCGGTTTTACGGTGGTTTCCCGCATTGCCCTTGTTGCGGGGGATGTCAAATCGCTGGCGGCGTTCCCACAGGCATTTACGGCTGACCCCAAGTTTTTTTGCCAGCTCCGTTTCGCTCATGGAATCCTGGTGCTCCAGCACAAAGCGCTGGAAATAGTCCTCCAGGGACAAATCTTCCGGCGGATCGTTGGCTATGCCATGGCCATGGGCTGATTTGGACACAGGGGCAATACCCTGTCCCCGCAGGCGGTTGATGTTCACCAGTTCCAGATCGATGCCCAGTGCTTCGTTATCAATTTCCTCAGAATTGGACAGGATGACCGCCCGCTCGATGGCGTGTTCCAGTTCTCTCACATTGCCCGGCCACTGGTAGGTGGTGATGGCCTGGATAGCCCGCGGCGAAAGGTGCATGAGATTCTTGTTGAGGCGTTTGGCCTGGTTTTGCAACATGCACTCGGCCAGGTACAGGATGTCTTTGCCGCGCTCGCGCAGTGATGGCAGGCTGAGGCGCAGTACGTTGATGCGGTAGAACAGGTCCTGCCGGAACAGCCCCTCTGCTGCCAGGCTCTGCAGGTTGCGGTGGGTGGCACAAATCAGGCGAACATTGACCTTGCGCGAATGTACCGAGCCGATACGACGAATCTCGCCCTCCTGTATAAAACGCAGTAACCGGGCCTGTGCCTCCATGGGTAACTCGCCTATTTCATCCAGGAACAGGGTGCCACCGTCGGCGGCCTCGATCAGTCCCATGCGGCTGGCATTGGCACCAGTGAAGGCGCCTTTTTCATAGCCGAACAGTTCTGACTCGATCAGGGTGTCGGGGATGGCGGCGCAGTTTACGGAAATCATGGTATTGTCGGCGCGCAGGCTGTGCCGGTGTACGCTGCGTGCAACCAACTCTTTGCCTGTGCCGGTTTCCCCCAATACCAGTACGGTAGAGTCGGTGGGGGCCATTTTTTCTATGTGATCGAACAGAGTGAGCATGGCCGGGCAATTGCCCACAATACCGGTCATGCCATCTGTTTTGGCGGCGCGCACTTCACGATCTCTTTTTTGCACGACTCGGCTGGTGGGGTGATCGGCGATAATGCGCTCTACCGCGCTGACCATATCGCCGTGATCGAATGGCTTGGCGATATAATCCACCGCCCCCATACGCATGGAGTCCACCGCGGAGCGTAGGCTGGCATAGCTGGTCATGATCAGTACCGGTACGTCTCCGGCTTTCCTGATCAGGTCGGTGCCCGGTGCCCCCGGCAGGCGCAGGTCGCTAATAATCAGGTCGAAGTTGTTCAGGTCTTGCTTGGTTTCCGCTTCCAGCACGGAGCCAGCTTCACTGATGTGGTAGTCGTTGCGTTCCAGCAGGCGACGCAGCGCCGACCTGATTATGGATTCATCTTCTACCACGAGGATTTTCTTCATGCCGTGTTACCTTTGTGTACTGGGTGGCCCCTGGCGACTCGCTGAATGTCACAATACGAGCGACGCGGCATGCCTCTGCACAACATACTCTCTAGGCGATGAATATTCCAGCATGATCGCGGGGTAATGTGTAGCCTGAGGTTACACTTCGAATTCCGAGCCGTAGTTGGTCTGAGGTAACTGCAGGTTGATGCGAGTGCCCGGATTGGCTCCCGTTGCAACCGGGCTGGTGAGGTGCACTGTGCCGCCCATGTCATCCATTATGCTGAACACCAGCGCCAGCCCCAGACCGGTTCCGGAACCAGGGTCCTTGGTTGTGTAAAATGGCTCGAACACCCGGCTTTGCAGCTCCTGTGGAATGCCACAGCCATTGTCTTGTACATCGATGCTCACCTTTTTGCCGTCGGTGGTCGCCGCAATGTGCACTTGTCCATAATCGTCGCAAGCATCCCTGGCGTTGCTCAGCAGGTTGACGAACACCTGTAGTAGTCGCTGGCTGTCCGCTAGTACCAGCAGTTCCCGGTCGCAGTGATTGCTGAACTGTGCCGGTCTGGCATCCTGGTCCAGGGTCAGCAGGTGTATGGCCTCGTCCACGCAATCCGCCAGGTTGGAAGGGGCCAGACTGGCCCGGTTGGAACTGGAGTCGGCGTGTGAGAAATTTACCAGTGACTCCACAATGCGGGTGACTCGACCGGTTTGTTTGAGAATATCCTGGGCCATGTAACGAACCTCTTGTGGGTCGGTTTCGTATTCCAGGTTTTGCGCCAGGCAGGCGATGCCGGTGACCGGGTTGCCAATCTCGTGCGCCACACCCGCTGCGAGGCGGCCTATAGAGGCCAGTCGCTCGTTGTGTAGCAGCTCTTCCTCCAGCATTTCGAAATCGGTGATATCCTCCACCAGGATGACGGTATTGCCACTGCTGCTGGAAGTGTCATCCTCGGACGAAGCCTTGTGCAGGCTGATCCAGCGGGAGGCACCCGGTTCAGTGACTACCTCCGTTTTCAGGATAGTGCTGGAGTCACTGCGCTGGAAGTCGCCGATGACCTGACGCCAGGGCTGGGGTATCGAGTCAAGTAGTGAACCCAGTACGTCCCGGGGCTCTATCCCGGTAATCTGCGCCATACTGCGGTTCCACATCAGCAATTCGCCATCGTCACCGCTGGAACACACGCCTATGGGCAGGTTGTCCAGGGTCTCCCGGTGGTGTCGGCGCAGGTTGTCCAAATCCGCCGCCAGCCCGGTGAACTGGAACCGGGCACTGTCCAGATCGCGCTCAATCAGTTGAATATCCTCGCTCTGTCCATGTGGGCCCGGTTGGAAGGGTATACAGCGTTCGATGATGCTGTGTGCCACCGCCGGCCCCGCCAATCCCGACAGGTTGGCCTCTATGCGGGTGCGCAGGCGCCTGAGGGCGTAGGGCCTGGTTTCATCTTCAGAGAACTGCAGTTCTCCCAGGGCCCGCTGTACCTCGGACTGGGCGGTCTCTTTACCCAGAACCGGGCCGAGGTGCTGGCTGAATTCGCTGGCGCTGCGCAATGACAGGGTTTGGCGGGTGGGGTGGCTGAGGGTGTCCATGGAGCAAATCTCGGCCGCTATCTTTTCGTCCTCGCCGGTCCTGGTCAGTATGGACACAACCGTAAAAAGAACGGTATTCAATGCCAGCGAGACCATAATGGCAGCGGCCCATAGGTTGTCACTGGCACCGAACAGGGTATTGTACAGGTAAGTCAGCAGGCGCGGGTGGTAGTCAATGAACAGTGGCAGCAGCATGGAAAAGAACCAGATGACCAGGCCGCCAGTGATTCCGACCAGCAAACCTTTGCGATTGGTGCCGGGCCAGTACGGGGTGGCGATGAGACCCGGTAGGAATTGCGCGGCGCCGGCAAATGCTACCAGGGCGAGTTGGGTGAGACTCTGTTTGCCGCCGAGGACAACGAAGAAGGTGTAGCCGGCCAGAATGAGGATGCCGATGAGGGAGCGGCGCAACCATTTGAGCTGGGCATAGAGACTTTGCGCCCTGTCGATTTGCAGTAGCCCGATGGGCAGTACCAGGTGGTTGAGACACATATTGGACAGGGCCAAAGTGGTGACAATAATGGTGGCGCTGGCAGCCGACAGGCTGGCCACGAAGGCGGCGACGGTAACCGGGGTCGAGTTCAGGGCCAGTCCGATGGCCAGGCCGCTGTAATCCATGGGCAGTTTGTGCCCGAGTTTGAGTCCCGCCCAGGTCACTGGCAGGATGGGCAAGCTCAGCAGTAGCAGGTACAGGGGCAGTCCCCAGGTGGCGCTGCGCAAATCCCGGCTGTCGGTATTTTCGGCAAATATCATATGGAAAATATGGGGCATGCACACTGTGCCGGCAAAGAATACCAGCAGTAGGGCGCGGGCTGTATCGCCGTGAACAGGTTGTTGCAGTACCTGGCTTGCCCTCGGGTTCTGCAGCAGCCACTGTTCCAACTCGCCGAACCCGCCAAATACCTGGTAGACCGTGGCCAGCAGCACCACCATCAGGGCCGCCAGTTTGACCAGTGACTCAAAGGCCATGGCTGTAACCAGTCCGGTGTTGCGGCGCTGTGAGGACACGTGCTGGGTGCCAAACAGAATGGAAAACACCGTGATAATAATACAGAACAGCAGGGCCAGGCCGTAGTTTTGGTGCTTTTCGGCAGACTCCCCTGCCAGGATGTGGATACTGTCCGCAACAGCCTGTATTTGCAGGGCCAGCAGCGGGAGCAGGGTGAGGCACATGGCAATGGTGATCGCCGAGCCGACCCTGGGGCTGCGAAAGCGGAACGTCAGAACATCCGCCAGGGAGGCCAGCTGGTAGACCCGGCACAATTGCAATAGCGGCATCAGCAGTAGTGTCGCCAGTACGAACATAAATACCACGCCCACATAGTACAGCAGGAAGTTGTAGCCGTAGTGATGGGCGAGTTCGATGACACCATTACTGGCCATGGCGCCGGCGAATACACCAAGGGACAACACGTAGGTGGCCCGGTGGCGGGTGATGCGCTGCGGGATGATCCCCCGCTCGGCAAGGTAGGCAACAACAAACAGACCGCTCAGGTAAACGACAATAAACAGCAGGATTTGCGTCAGGCTAAAGCTCATCCTGATGCCTCGTGCGCTGGTTCCAATAGGCGGCCATGATGATCAACAGCCACGGCAGGTAGGGCCGGTACCAGGCTGTCAGTGAGCCTAGCATCCAACCCTCGATTGCCGGGAAGAAAATAATGACAATGCCAATGACCAGTAGCAGCGCGCGGTTGATATACATAACGGCACCATTCCCTGTTAGTTGGTGTCCCGGTGAGTGTGGCAACCGATACTACTGAAGCGGCACCTGTGGGTAAAGTTCAAGGAGTGACAGTAGTGTCGTAAACCAGAGGTACCCGTATTGTGATTCACGACACCAGGCTGGATTCGGGGATGGCCAGGGTGGCGGGGATCCGCCGTGGCGACCAGTGCCCGATAGCGAATGACAGTATCTGCTGTACAGTTGTCAGCGGCAGCGGTGGCGCGGTCTGTTGCAGAAACTTAAGCGCACCACGCAGGTTGGCGGGGGCCAGTTTATCGTCCAGGGCGGGGGCGTGGTGTTGCTTGCTTAATTTCTGGCCCTGGCTATTGGTGATCACCGGCAGGTGGCAATATTTGGGGCTGCGGTAACCCAGCAATTGCTGTAGGAATATCTGTCGTGGCGTGGAGTCCAACAGATCCGATCCGCGCACCACATGGGTAATGGCCTGCTCGGCATCATCGACCACCACCGCCAGTTGATAGGCATCCAGTCTGTCTTTGCGCTTTACCACAAAATCCGGGAACTGCTCTCCCAGCGAGATATGCTGGGGTCCCTGAAGCTGGTCGGTGAAGTGGATTTGGCAATTGTCAGGTACGCTCACCCGGGTAGAGCAGGGGCTGTTCACTGCGCTCTGGCGTGGCCTGCAGCGACCCCGGCAGCTCCCCCCGGGGCCGAGCATGGCCCGGGTACAGTCACAACAAAACAGGTGATCTCGCGTAGCCAACTCTTCCAGAGCCGCAGTGTAAGCGGGGGCTCGCTCACTCTGCCACATCACCGATTCGTCCCAGTGCAATCCGTGGCCCTGCAGGCTCAGCAGAATACACTGGGCTGCGCCGGGTTCTTCCCGGGGTGGGTCAAGATCGTCCATGCGAACCAGCCAGGTGCCACCACACGAGCGGGCGTCCAGGTAACTGGCCACGGCGGCGATCAGGGAGCCCAGATGCAAAGGGCCGGTGGGGGAGGGCGCAAAACGCCCCCGGTACTGCGCGTTGGAATCGGGCACCGGTAGTGCCCCGGGGTCTACCCCATCTCCTGCCGTTCCTTGATCTCGGACAGCGTCTTACAGTCGATACACAAGGTGGCGGTGGGGCGAGCCTCCAGGCGCTGGATACCGACCTCAACGCCACAGGCGTCACAGAATCCGTAGTCGTCCTGGTCGATGCGCTCCATGGTGGAGTCAATTTTTTTAATCAGCTTGCGTTCGCGATCACGGGTGCGCAATTCCAGGCTGAACTCTTCTTCCTGGGTGGCGCGATCAGCTGGATCGGGGAAATTGGCCGCTTCATCTTTCATATGGGTAACGGTGCGGTCAACTTCCAGCATTAATTCTGATTTCCAGCTGAGCAAGATGGCTCTGAAGTGCTCACGCTGCTTCTCGTTCATGTACTCTTCGCCCCGCTTGGGTTTGTAGGGCTCGAAGTTTTTGAACTCAGCGGTGGCTGCTTTTTTGGCTGCTCGAGGCATGGCTATTTTCCCAT
>Ga0164315_10003048_pt1 | contig 12934 bp, 8 predicted proteins | sample GuaBasSedimGuay6_FD_113737 | JGI IMG/M metagenome (GOLD analysis project Ga0164315, IMG submission 113737) | Subseafloor sediment microbial communities from Guaymas Basin, Gulf of California, Mexico - Guay6, Core 4569-2, 0-3 cm | ecosystem: Environmental > Aquatic > Marine > Hydrothermal vents >... | reverse complement strand
TAAAGATTACGAAGCTTTTGGAATGACGCGGTTTTTAGCGACTGAAAAGAAGAAAGGATTGCCATACTACGAAGTTCCGGTGGATATATTGGAAGATAAAGATAAATTAACCGAATGGGCTTTTGTAGCTTTTGAAGTAGCTGTAAAAAACAAAAAGTAGAAAATAAAAAACAAATAATTATGACGACAAAAGAAGTAGCAAACAAATTGGTAGATTATTGCCGCAAATGTCAATTTTTTCGCCTGCCTGCCTGCCGGTCAGGCAGGTTGTGCTCGCCCTGAAATCCAGTCATTTACAACAGTAAACTCCTGAATTTCAAATACCGATAGCCATCGGTATCACACGCCTCAAACTTGGCGCCCTCTTATCAGACACACCAAAATACAACAGTTTTCTTGCAGAGACTAAATATACATTTCTAAAAAAGAGAAACCCCTGCTCAGAAGGCAGGGGTTTCTCTTTTCTATTCGGTAGTATGCTAATTTTTACTTGTCAATTTTTAATTCCTCGGTCAATATTCCCGGTTGTAAAAAGTCTTCTTGATCAATCATATCTTGTTTACCAAGATAAGTCCAGTTAATCTGGCCCGTGTACTTATCAATCACCCGGTTAATATCTTCAAGCGTAACCTCATTTACTTTTTGAGTAAAATTCTCTGCCATTTCCCAACCACCTTTCATTTCGTTAACGCCAAGACTATTTGTTTGAGAAGCAAGCGTTTCCTGTCCCATTAAATAGCGGGTTAAAAACCCCTGCATTTTATCATCGAGTTCTTTTTGGGTAAACCCATCTTTTTTAAGTTTGTCAATTTCACCTACCATTACTTCTATCGATTCTTTAGGATTGGTAGTTGTAATGTAAATCCCGTTATAAGGGTTTTCGATAAGCGTAGTTGAGTAAAAAGCAGCCGGGGCATAAGACAAACCGCGATTGGTTCTTAATTCTATAAAATAACGGTCATACATTATGCTCATGGCCAGCATCATAGCGATACCATCATCCGAATCTAATGTAGGAGCACTCATAATTCCCATTATGTAATTTGTAGCAATATCGCGGTCAACAATCGAGTTTCCGGCATCGTTTATCATTGCTCTTTCTTCTGTTGGGGGTAAAGTGCCTACCGGAAGCTTAGCCAGGGTAGCAGCGACTTTCTTTTTCAAATCTTTTTCATCAATGTTTCCAATAACAACCAAAAAGCTTCGTTTTTTTCCAACCGTATTTTTATAAAATGATTTAATATCATCGAGGGTGATATCAGCAAGGCTCTCGACTGTACCCAAAGGATTTTTCCCATAATTCTTTCCTTCAAAAACATGGGTCATTACCTCGTTTCTTAAACTGGCATCCGGATCGGTATCTTGCTGCTTAGCCCCAGCGATTAATTGTTCTTTTAGTATTGCATATTGATCAGCATCAAATGCCGGGTTCATTATTGCATCTGCAAAAAGTTCCCATGATTCATCCCAGTATTTATCAATACATAGCATATTAAATTGCCCGTAGTCGAAAGTAGCACCGGCACCGATATTTGATCCTATTTTTTCGAGGGCAGTTGTATATGCTATTTTGTCCATAGAAGTGGTTCCGCCGGTAACTGCAAGGTTATATGCAAAGTTTTCAATACCTTGCTTTGCGAGCGGATAATCTGCGGTTCCGCCATTGATAAAAAAGCGCACGCTTAGAATTTCTTTCGGTACTTTTTTATAAATTACTTTTAATCCATCAACTTCAAATTCAGTTGTTTGTGCATTTACAAATCCAGAATTGCTTATCGCAAAAAAGGCAAGGATAATGAGTGTATATATTCGATTTATTCTTTTCATTTTTTCTATTTTATTTACCTAAATAAGCTTGTAATGTCTCAATTTCCATTTGTTCAACCATTTCGGGCGAAAGCAATAAACCCGAAACAAAAGGTTTGTTTTTTATATAGGTTTGCACATAGTGCTTAATGTCATCCCGGGTAACTTTATTTAAATTATCGACATATCCGGTATAATAATCAATACTGGCTGAAGCCCACCAATAAGTTACGGTATGTAAAAATTGAGAAGTTTGCTCCTTACCATAAGCGTCTTGTATTGCTAACATGGTTTTGGCAGTTTCCAATTGATCATCAGTAAAATAATCATCGCTGTCCCAACGTTCAATTTCTTTTTCTAATTGGGCATAAGCTTCTTTTGTTTTCGCTGGGTTGGGCACCAGAAAAATGGTAATCGGGCCTACATATTTATTGGTTTGGTAACCTAAGTTTACCTGAAGTGCCAAACCGCTTTCAACCATATTTTTTTGAAATTCAGACGAGCGTTGTGTTAAAATAAATGAAAACACATCAGCCGCATAGGTAGCAGGAATATCATTTCTGGTATCCGGTCCATGCCAGGTAATCATTCCGATAGGCGTTTGGGCATTTTCATTTACAGTTACAAAATACTCCGTGTTTTCTAAAGGTTTAAATTCAGGAATGGGATATTTCACAAAAGGGTCAAAATCTGAGGATTTCCAATCGCCGAATATTTCTTTTACTCTTTTTAATACTTCTTTGTGGTTAACATCCCCGGCAACGGTAATTATGGAATTATTGGGGTAATAGTATTTATCCTTTACAATCTGCATTTTTTCAGGCGTGGCCGTCATAATAATATCATGGTCACCGATTACATTCTTACGACTGAATAAATCGCCCCACATCCGCTGGTTGCTGTCCTGAAAAAGATAAAACACCGGATTCGATTCATTTCGTTGAAATTCGCCATCAACCACTGGGTTTTCTTTTATCATTTCTTCTTTTAAAAATAGGGGATAGCGAATGGCAGAATTCATGAAATCCAGGCCTTCTATCAGTTTAAGATTGCTTAAGGTGCAATAATAATTTACACGTTCGCCGGATGTTGTTCCGTTAAACGAAATACCGAGTTCTTTTACTCTTCCCAAAAATGCTTCCTGCGAATTGTAAGTTTTATTCGCTTTAAAAAACATATGTTCGTATAGGTGTGAGAGCCCGTCAAAGTCTGGAGATTCGGTATAAGCACCATTTCGCACAGTAATTTCAATGGTGACCAAAGGAACGGTATTATCCTCAATGGTAAGTACTTCAAGGCCATTGTCTAATTTTTCTAAGAAAAAATTATCCGGCATGTTTTTTTGTGCGGCCAAACCTATCGGAATGGTACACAATAGCAATAATAAAAGTTTGAACCTGCTCATATATCTTGATTTTTAAATTAGGATTAAATTTAAGGTATTAAAATTAAGTCCACTCCGAAAAGACACAAAATTAAAATTGTTTCTTTTTGCCATCTTTTCACTTTTTCTAATTTACTGATACTATGGCATCACTAAAAGATAAAAAATGAAAATCTAATCAAAAATAATTCCATTTGTAAAGTTCGTCTCTTTTCAGAGTGAACTCAAAATTGATTTTAATTCAGGGAATATCAAAAATAGAAATTATTAAACGGTAAAATGATATTATAGAAGGATGCAAAACATTAATTATGTATATTTTGGCTTTTCAACTACTAAACAAATGCTATGAAAAATATTATTTATAGAAATAATGATGCTATGCCTGCCTTAGGCCTGGGCACATGGAAATCAAATCCCGGAGAGGTTTATGATGCTGTGCTTGAAGCTATAAAAGTAGGTTATCGGCACATCGATTGTGCAATGATTTACGGCAATGAAAAAGAAATTGGGAAAGCGCTCCAAAAGGCTTTTTCATCTGGAATTGTAAAAAGGGAAGAGCTATGGATAACCTCAAAGCTATGGTGCAACTCCCATGGTGAAGCAAATGTGATGCCGGCTTTAAAATCTACTTTAAATAATTTACAACTCGATTATCTCGATTTATACCTGGTTCATTGGCCGGTGGCATTAAAACCGGATGTGATTTTTCCGGAGAAAGGGGAAGATTTGTTGAGCCTTGAAGAGCGTCCTATTATAAAAACATGGAAAGGTATGGAAGCCATGGTTTCGAAAGGATTGACCAGGCATATCGGTGTTTGCAATTTTAGTATAAAAAAGCTAAAAAGCTTATCTGCAATTGCTGCTATCAAACCTGAAATGAACCAGGTTGAAATGCACCCGTTTTTGCAACAAAGCACGTTGTTGGAGTACTGTAAGAAAGAGGGTATTTATATAACTGCGTATTCTCCCTTGGGTTCGCCTGACAGGAGTGCTCAAATGAAAGCCGATAACGAACCGAGTCTGCTCGAAAACCCAGTCATATCAGCCATTGCCCAAAAGTATGGATGTTCGACTGCACAAATATTGATTGCCTGGGCGTTGGAACGTGGGACTTCGGTAATACCAAAATCTGTTAATGCGGGTAGAATAAAACAGAATTATGAAGCTGAAAGTATTCAATTAGATAAGGAAGATATGGATCAAATAGCAAAACTTGATAGGCATTTCAGATATGTTAACGGGAAATTCTGGGCTTTGCCCAGATCCACATATACAGTTGCTAATCTTTGGGATGAGTAGGACAATGCTACAATAATTGAATGTATGAATGATAACCCCGGAAGTTTTAGAGAGAAAAATACTGAGAGAGACAATATCCTTCATTCTCTTTATATAATCAATTCCATTCAGGGCAGGCGTTTAAAATATATTCTTCAGACTTATCCTTGTATTTCTTATCCCGGCATGGTGGACTTTTAAACAGCGTTATTTTAAGGTAAAAATAAAAACTTACCATATTAATATCTTGTTTAACAAACCATGGTAAAATATTTTCGGTACCAATGGATAAAAATGCCAAGCGGAATGCCAGTCCAACATATGCTTCTTCGTAATTCACATACGATACAGGAATACTTACACCAATATATTTTGATTCGTAACGGGGGGTAATTGCAAGCAGATTAGCCCTTTCTGCTCCATAGCTGTTTTTGCTTGGTAACCGTTGGATTATCGTTCCATTTAAGAAAAAATTATCGTTGATGTTATAATCAACTTGAACAGAAGCGGCCATGGGCAGGGGAGCGGTGTATCGGTTTCCGGAAGCCAATCTTTTGGCTTCTTCCAATATATCATCATTTGCGTCAATTGTATCAATAAGGGTAATATCCTCAAGGTCTCCGTAAAATGCTTCATTTTTAAAATTGATGTATCCGATATCAAGCAATGAAATCCCAATTTTATATTTATAGTCGATAATTCTACAATCGCTAAAAGTAGAATGGGGAATATAGTGGGTCACGTTTCCCTTCATTTTTTTAAACGTAGCACCGGCATTTATTCCCCAGCCCCGCCCTGCATTAAATGAAGGTTCTGTGTACGAATAAGTACCAGTGTTACTAACTACAACAACACTATCAGGATTAACAACAATCAATTCAGCTTCTTTAAAATTTACCGACGAATTTTGAAGGCCGAACAAGCGTTTAACAGAAACAGCAGCAGTTATCATATTTGTTTCCCGGGTTCTGATTATACCGCCGTAAGTGATGCCTATTTCGCCCCATGCCATCACTTTTGCGCGGGCATTTTTAATGTTATAAATTCCGATATCTGAACTATCAAGGCCTTCTTGTGTGGATTTTTTTGCCAAAACTGAGGGAATATTTATCCCATTCGAAATCGTCCGGACGTTTGAATAAACCGAAAACGATTGCCTTCCAATAACCAGGCTGGCAGAAGGCCCTGTAACAAAGGCACTTTCATACGCTTTAATTGTGCTCACATCTTCTTTTAATGAAGGCTCTGATGTAAATGAGCCAAAACTTAAAAGCGTCGTATTGGGATAAAACAGGTAATTATTAAAAACAAAGACGCTGGCACCAACCAGGTTAATATCGAGCCATGGTTTTGCATCAACAATAATTGAAGGGTTGATAAACTGACCGTTAACCGGGTTATAATTATCAAAAATAAGCCCTTGGTTTTCTTGTGCAAGAATGGAAGTATTCAAATAGAATAATCCCCAAAAAACAAGAAATGTTTTCGAAAAGATATTAATCACAAGGGTTAGTTAGTTCAGATTGTACAATATTAAACGATTTGGTTGTTTTTTTATTCTAATTAGTGAGATAAATACTATAGAGAACTATTTATAGCCAAACAAACTCCTTGTAGAATTAGCTAACGAAAATTGTTAAAATGGCAAATCATTACTCTTCTTTTTCTTTCTTTTAATAGCTTTTGGAGTTTCTTCGGTCTCTTCAGCATAAAATTTGTAATCCCCTCCAGAAGGAAGCTCGAATATTTCGAGCTCAAAAAAGGAAACAGAAGCGATTAAATGATCAAAAATATCAGCCATAATATTTTCGTACTCAACCCAGATTTTCGCTTTGCTAAATGCATAAACCTCGAGTGGAATACCTTTATCCGTAGGCTGTAAATGCCTTACCATCACAATCATATCATTATTAATTACCGAAAGTGATTTAATATAATCTTGCGCATATTTTCTAAATAGACCGAAATTTGTTTTTATTTTTTTGTCGCCAGTCAAGGTTTTATCTTTCTTCAAGTCCGCATCCGAATTATCCAGTTTTTCTGGCTTGATTTCATTGGATATTTCAAGCGGATTAATATTGATAAAATGTTCCAATTCGTCTTCTCTTAGAAAACGAATACTCGATTGTTTTATATATAACGATCTTTTTATCCTTCTGCCACCCGATTCCTGCATTCCTTTCCAATTTATAAACGAATCGGATACCAATACCGATGTGGGGACTGAAGTAATGGTACGGTCAAAATTCTGGATTTTAACTGCCGTTACTCCAATTTCGAGAACGGTTCCATTGGCATCGTAGTTTTCGATACTTACCCAATCACCAACTTTTACCATATCGTGCGACGAAAGCTGTATGCTCCCGACAAACCCAAGAATAGTATCCTTAAAAACCAATATTAAAACAGCAGAAGCGGCTCCCAGCACAGTAAGCAATTGGTTTACAGAATTGCCCGTTATTATTGAATAAGCTACAAAAACGCCAATAAAATAGTTTAAAATATTGGCTATTTGGGCAATAGAGTCTAAAGGTTTATTGTGCATTTCGGGTTTTAAAAAAGCCCAATCGCGTGTTGCATAAACCAATCTTGAAATAAAAGAAACAAAGTAATAGAGCATATAAAGATCCATTACCACAATAAAAATATGGATAATTGGTCCCTCTGTACCATAAACGCTTATAAATAGATTTTTCGCTATATAAGCGACCATAATCCTTGTAAGCTTTGTACCTGCTTTCCATTTTATAATATAGGTTATCAGTTGCGCCTTATTCAGTTTCGAAGTGGCTCTGTTAGCAAGCCAGATACTAAATTTATCGATTAACAGGTTTAATAACCAACCGACTAAAACAAGTACAATAATTGTGATGGTAACAAAAATAAATTTAGCCATGTTCTCACTAAACCCATGTTCCAATAAATAATTGAAGTTTTTGTCCACAAATTCTTTAGCAAAATCAAATTGTTTCATAGTTAGTCTATTAGTATCGATTATTTAAAGCAAAGGTATGATTTACTATTTATTTAGATAATTAAAAGATGTGAATAATCGAGGGATATAATTCTGATCAATTATCATTTTTATTATTTTTTTCGATTTTGAAACAATACATTTGTGAATTAAAATCCCATGGGTAAAATTCTGATTCGATCAGCGCATATTATTGATGCGAACTCTCCATTTAATCAACAGCTAAAAGACATATTAATCGATAAAGGGGTGATTGTTGGGATTGGCAAAAAACTGAATGCCGATAAATCAACCAAAATTATTGAAGCTCAAAACCTACACGTTTCCCCCGGCTGGATGGATCTTCGTGTTGATTTTTCGGAACCCGGACATGAATATAAGGAAGGGATTGAAAGCGGTTTGGATGCAGCTGCACATGGCGGGTTTACGTCGGTTGTAGTGATGCCGTCCACTCAGCCGGCGATAGACAATCGATCTTCGGTCGAATTTTTAAAGACAAGAGGGATAAACCACATTGTAAAACTCTTACCAGCCGGTACGGTAACGGTTAAGAGGGAAGGGGAGGAGTTGGCCGAAATGTACGATATGAAACAGGGAGGTGCGGTTGTTTTCACCGATGACAAACGTTCAATTTCGAACAACCGCCTGCTTTTTAAGGCACTTACTTATGTTCAGGCATTTGATGGTTTGGTGATGGATTTTCCGATGGACAGGGATTGGGCTAATGAAGGTCAGATTCACGAAGGGGAAGTTAGTACAATGGTTGGAATGAAAGGTATTCCGGATGAAGCCGAAGCCATGATTGTGGCACGCGATATTACCATGCTCGAATATACCGGTGGAAAACTTCACCTGGGACCGATTTCGAGTGGCATGTCGGTTGACCTTATTAGAAAAGCGAAGAAAAAAGGGTTAAGCGTGACTGCGGAAACTACCCACCACAATATATTTTTAACAGACAAAGCACTGCTTGGGTTTGAATCCAATTTTAAACTCATGCCACCTTTGCGTGACGAAAAAAACAGGAAAGCACTGCTCAAGGGATTGAAAGACGGCACGATAGATGTTATTTCGAGCGACCATAAACCACAGGACTTCGATGAAAAGAAACTGGAATTCGGACGCAGCTCGTACGGCGCAATAGGACTGGAAACCTCATTTTCGGTAAGCCTGATGGCATCTGGCGATTTGGACTTAACCATCGATAAATTGGTTTCCGGGCCGCGAAAAGCCCTGGGAATGGAACTACCCGTAATCGAAAAAGGTGCTAAAGCTGAACTCACCCTTTTTAATCCGGATGCTGAATGGGAAGTGAATGAACAAAGCCTACACTCAAAGTCTTTAAATTCACCTTATTTGGGCAGAACGCTAAAAGGCATAACATTGGGGATACTCAGGGATGGGAAGATGTTTGTTAAAAAAACCTAACGAAGTACGCTAAATCACACATATTTATCACTTTCTTTATATTTTTGCAAACGGTTAAAAAAAACATGCAGATAAATTCACCTAAAAACCTGGAAATCGTAATAGCATTGGTATTTGCATGCGCAACTGCATTTGGGCATACACCACCTGCAAGTACAGATGATCCTGCTATAAAAACAGAAGCGTACACTTCTTTAACAGACAGTCTTGCACGTTCTATTTTTGCAAATCTTCAAACCAACAATCTCGATTACCCTGTTTTTTATAAAGCATATATTGGGTATTTAAAATATCGTAATAATGGATTAATCGAAAATACAAATGTGATTACGATTATTGACTTTGATAAGGCTTCGAACCAAAAGCGTTTTTTTGTAGTAGATATCGAATCATGTCAAATATTACATAATTCCTATGTCGCCCATGGTCAGAATACAGGAGAATTAATGGCCGAAAAATTCTCAAACAAAGAGAGTTCACATCAAAGTAGCTTGGGTTTTTATCTAACGGATAAAACCTATTACGGAAAGCACGGTTTATCAATGCGTATTGATGGTCTGGAAATGGGAATTAACGACAAAGCAAGAGAACGAAATATCGTTGTGCACAGTGCCGATTACGTATCCGAAAGCTTTATTAGCCAGAACAACCGTTTGGGCCGTTCCTGGGGATGCCCTGCCTTGCCAAAAGAGGGCTATAAAGAAGTGATCGAACATATCAAGAACAAAAGCCTCTTGTTTATTTATTCTTCGAAGAGGTAATTAATCATTTAGAATGTTTTTATTGTTTCATTTGGGTTAGTTTCGAAGACAAAGGCGTTATTTTTGTTACATGAAAAAAATTAACGTATTACCCTTCCTGTTTGTTTTGGTCTTATCAATATCCTGCAATGGAATCTACGCTGAGTCTGATTATATATCTTCACCGAAATTAAATGAAGACCTTAAAGAAACCATTGACAAAATCCAAAGCGGTGAAATCACCCATTTGAAAGAGGTGATTCTTTATGCTGAAACGGGATTACCTGAGTTTTATAAGAAAATCGGTTACATCCCCATTTGGGATGATCCAAGAAAAGCCAATGAAGCTATAAACCAAATCACACTGGCGTGGCAGAATGGGCTTAATCCGAGTGATTATCATTTGAAATCGATTCTCGATCTGCAAATAGCTATCAAGAATAATCCGAACGATAAAAATTCACATGTTATTTTCGATATTTTGTTAAGCGATGGGTTGATGGAGTATGGCTATCATCTGAATAATGGCAAGTTAGATCCCAAAACTTTGAGCCCCGGATGGAATTTCCCAACAAGGCATTTTGCGGATAATGTTATGGAGCAATTTATTGCGGCAATTAATGGTTATCAACTTAGTGCATTTTTGTCGGGATTGCCACCACAAACACACCTTTATCAATTGATTAAAGATGCGTTGATCACGTATACCGGTTTTGTTGAAAATGGGGGATGGGAAGCGCTTTCTTTTTCTTCAACCATACATCCTAAGGATGAAGCACCTTTAGCACCTCAAATTAGAAAAAGGTTGATCACTGAAGGATATAAAATTGAAAATAACAACTCTAAATTTTATGATGAGCAATTAGTAGAACAGGTTAAAAACTTTCAGAAAAACAACGGTTTAAATCATGATGGTGTAATCGGGAAAAATACGATAAAAGCGTTTAATGAAACCGCTGAATCAAAAGTAAATAAGTTAAGAGCAAGTTTAGAACGAAGCCGCTGGGTCGATATAGGTGAAGTAGATGAATTTATAGTCGTTAATATTGCCCATTACCATCTTTATTATATTGATCATAAAGAAGCTGCCTATACTAGTAAAGTAATGGTTGGCAAGGTGAATAAACAGACACCAGTTTTTCGTGATGATCTAACTACTGTTGTATTAAATCCCACCTGGACTTTGCCATTCAGCATTTCCTCTACGGAAACCCTGGGCAAATTGAAAAAAGACCCGCAATACCTTCAGAAACATAATATGGTACTGCTTAATTCAAAAGGAGCAATCGTTTCAGATGAAGGAATAGATTGGAATAAATATAAAACTGGTCATTTTCCCTATACCGTCCGCCAGGAACCGGGCCCACATAATGGGCTTGGACAAGTGAAATTTATGTTTCCTAATAAGTATGCTGTATATCTGCACGATACGCCTTCTAAGTCATTGTTTGCAAGAGATGCAAGGGCGTTTAGTCATGGTTGTATCCGATTACAAAACCCATTGGATTTCGCATTGTTTCTATTAGAAAAAGATCAACCGGGTGAATGGTCAATGGAGCGGATTCAGGAAATAATTAAAACCGAAAAGACCAATAATATCAATCTAAAAACAAGCATTCCGATTTATTTAATGTATTGGACAGCCGCTATTAATGAGCAGGGTACTATTTATTTTACGAATGATATTTATGATAGGGACCCAGCGATAATTAAGGCGCTGAATTGAGTTAGAAATTTTAAATGTCGAATTTAAAACACCGATTAGCGATTTTTGAAGTGTGTTTTTATTTTTTTCACTCTAGTCACTCTAGTCACTCTAGCCACTCTAGTCACTCTAGTCACTCTTTAGTGCCCGTCACCGGCGGGCATTTTAAACTGGTCGCCGGTTTCATCGATAATCAGCTTATATTTTTCTTCGCTGTAGCCGGGTTGCTTTAATTCGGGGGTGATGTATTTATACCCTTCAGGAACTTCTCTTTTGGATTTTACATTACCATCCATAAACTTCACAAATAAGTACGCGTAAAAGCTTTTCCATGCATTAAATGTATTTTCTGCAACCTCATTCGAATAATCGGTCAGGTATGCTACAGCCTCCGAAGCGTCTTTTTCGTACAACGTTTGTGCAACAGCATCGGTTGCTGAAGTAGCTGCAATAAAACTTTTTTCCAACTGGTTTTGCAGGGAATCTACTTCAGGATGAATCATGTTATAACGTGTATAAGCAAAATTTTGAACCTGGTTAAAAACCCAAAACCCTGAAGTTTCAGAATAGTCCATCAAGCTTCCATTACCTACAGCAAAATTATTGGGCATTTCAGTAATGCTTGAATACATCGGCATATAAACAGTACCCGAAGCATCGTCAACACCCCACCAAATGATTCCACCAATTTCGTTAGGCAGCCAGGAACGGGATTGCGAAATAAATGAAAACCCTGTTTGCTGGGTAGCTGTTGCCCGTTCGTTGCAATAGGCAGCACCATCAACCTTCCAGGTCAATGGACGCCAGCGGTAAGGATTACCAAATGGACCGGCACCTAAGTCATTGGCCATGTCGAGCTCGGTACCTTCGAGGTGATCGCGCATAAAACCCATCATATCGTGTAAACTCACTTTTTTGTCGGGCTTTACCCACAATGGCATTCGGTTGGTGGCATAATGGTTAGGATTGGGCGTTCCATCGGCAAACGTATCCGCATGTTCGATATCACCTTTGGCATAATCCCAGTTTTGATCCATTCCATCGGTTACTTTATTAAACATGGTCCATACCCTTATTTCACAGAAGCGAGCACCACCAAAGTCAACGGGGGCATAGGTGTCGGAAAATGAAAAATACTTGTCCTTGCCTTCGTAAAGGTTTAATTTCCGTGCAAATGAGATTACATCAGCTGCATAAATACATTCGATGTCAGGGTTATTTATTTTATCCATCTGATCAGAAGAAATGGAATTCTTCTCCTTTTTTAAGGGGAAAGTCATAATTCGCGCCTGATTTGCGTGCCCCGATACATAACCGTCGGGAATACGTCTTGCAACCCAAACAGCTCCTTTTTCGACCGCTCCTTTACCGATAAAATCCAATATCCACACTTCGTTTTTATCCGAAATGGAAAAAGATTCACCTGAGCTATAATATCCATATTCAGCAACGAGTTCGGTCATCACTTTTATGGCTTCACGCGCCGATTTCGAGCGTTGAAGCGCAACATAAATCAAGCTTCCATAATCCATAATTGCACCGGGTTGTTTTTTAAGGGTATCGATACCACCATACGTGGTTTCGCCAATAGCTACCTGGTATTCGTTCATATTACC
>Ga0164315_10003047_pt1 | contig 12934 bp, 8 predicted proteins | sample GuaBasSedimGuay6_FD_113737 | JGI IMG/M metagenome (GOLD analysis project Ga0164315, IMG submission 113737) | Subseafloor sediment microbial communities from Guaymas Basin, Gulf of California, Mexico - Guay6, Core 4569-2, 0-3 cm | ecosystem: Environmental > Aquatic > Marine > Hydrothermal vents >... | reverse complement strand
CTGCTTGCAGAGCCAAGTATTGCCTCACTAGCCCAGGTAGTACCACCATGAGATACAATAACGCGAATTAAGATAGTATCTTTGTTTGCCTCGGCGGTATCAACGTCTATACAACTATAGTATATTGAGTCCACAGTTGCAGATAATACTGTGAAATTGGCAACATTCAAACTATATTTACCATTTCCAATGAATGGAATATCGCTACTCCTGCTTACAGTCCCATTATCGATTTGACGAATTGCATAATCCAATACATAGTTACTGATCTCTTTCGCTTTTAGGTCATCTATATTTGTATTCATTGAATCTACATATTCGCTAGTACTTTGCCTCATTGTAAGCGATAAAGTTGCAAAGATTGCTGTTACTAAAACGACTAAAATTAATAGTACCTTACCCATAATAACCTCGCTTATGCCTGTAAGAGATAAATATTTTTAAAATATTGCCAGAAAACAATTTTATTCATTAAATTCCTATTTCCACCAGTCAATTGAGATAAGCCTTGTAATGCAAATGAAATATCGACTCTAACTGATCGAATATCATCACGCTGTCCGGGAGGAATAGCATTAGCAGCAAAAGCAATGGCACTATTATTCTCATCAAAGAAGTTGAAGATGTTTTCCACGGATGTGTTAAAAGGTCCAAATTCCAGGTTGCCACCAACCTGTACAGTTAGCGGGTACATCCCGGCTCCATTTATAGCTCCCTGCTGGATTGATACCAGTTGAACAGCTCCATCAATTTCTGCGTAAAATTGGAGAGTTTTAGTAGTTGCTGCAACAATAAGCGAATCAGGATTTATCGATGATAAAAGACCTGTTGGCATCAATCCCAATGCCGAAAGATATCTATCTTGTAATGCTGTGGCTGCAATTTCAGATGTTGTGGTAAGTGTGGATTGCAGCTTAGTATTTTGGCTGTATACTTGAATACTATACATTCCAGACATGACACTTAATAGAATCATTCCACCAACTGCCACAGCACCAATAGCATCTAACAACGCATTCATTAATACATCCCATTATCTGCATATACTTTACTAAGAGGATTTGCAGTTGTTCCAACATGTAAAGTGTCTGCAGAATTTACCATAAAGTTAACAGTAGTATTTACTAACCGGTAGTTTACAGATGGGCTGCTGGTACCTCCATATTGATTACAGGGGATTGCTCTGATATTTACGTTATAGGTTATCGCATCTAGGGTGAGACTGGTTTGTAAATTGGAGTAAGTATTGAAAACTGTACCAAAAGTGGTAGTTCCACTACCATCAGTTTGAGCCATCAGCAAGTCTGCATCAATTCTTTGAAAGTAATAATCTGCAATTTTTTGGGCCTGCAATCTATAAGCACTGGTATAAACTATTTCCGAGTGCATGAAAATACCATTAAATGCTCCCATAAATACTGTTGAAAACAAAATTACAGAAAGCAAAATTAAAAGCATTTGATAACCCATTCAGATAATCCTCGATCTTAAGCCAAGATCATTTTTCTAATCTTCAGATGTTGCATACGTTATTTCCGAAACTGTAGTCAGGCCATGCCGAATTCTATCTAAACCAGATTCAAGCATAGAAAGCATACCCTGAGCTTCCGCCTGTCTTCTAATTTCCTTCTCATCAATTTCTTCACCGGAATCTACAATAGCTTTGCGAACTTCTGGTGTAAAATACAAGGCTTCACAAATATTTATACGACCTTTATAGCCGCCGTTACATTTTTTACATCCTGGTCCTGCCTGATATATTTTTCCTGACTTTAATTCTTGCTCGGATAAACCTAGATCTATTGCAGCAGGATATCGTTCTGGTTTAATTGGTACCCTACAATGTGTACAAACTTTTCGTACCAAACGCTGTGCTACTATTATATTTATTGCATAAGCCAGCAAAAAAGTCTCAACTCCCATTTTGTAAAGACGAGAAACAGCACTGGGCGCGTCGTTTGTGTGAAGAGTGGAAAATGTGAGGTGACCTGTGTTAGCAAGTTTTATTGCTGTATCGGCAGTAATCTTATCACGGATCTCACCAACCATTACAACATCAGGGTCATGACGAAGAATTGAACGGATAGCTTCTTCAAATGTGTAGCGGTGACTAATCTTTAGCTGGCGAGCTCCTTTTATATGGTACTCAACTGGATCTTCAACAGTTAAAACACATAATTCAGGATTTATTACTTGATATAGAGCTGCCATCAATGTTGTACTTTTTCCACTACCGGTAGGACCTGTAACCAGTACAATACCTTTTGATTTGCTGATGGATTTCATAAAATCATCTTCAGCTTTTGTTTGAAAACCAAGTTTTCGTAGATTTGTAATAACATTTCTATCATCGATTGTACGAATTACAACACTCTCAAAACGACGTTCATATTCAGAGGAAGTTATGGGAATAATAGATACACGAAAACGAATTAGATGATCATCTACAAAGCGCTGCATAAAACCATCTTGTGCAGTATCTCGCTCAAATCTATCAATTCCGTTTGATCTGTCTTTTACAACGGCAGCCATTGCTTCAGGAGAAGTGTTTTCCTGACGATGCCATAGCATAAGTTTGCCATCAATACGAAAGTAGAAATCAACACTGGATCGTAGATATGGAACAATATGAATGTCACTTGCACCCTTTCTTACTGCCTCGATCAAACTTCCTTCGAACAAATTTACCAAAAGGCTTTTATTAATTTCATCATCTAGTGCATATTCATCAACATCTTGTTCTTTTTTAAGTCCATCAATATCATCCATCTGTTCTTCAGCTTCTTGTAGAAGATCGAGGAATTCATTTTTTTGAGGTGCAATTAAACCAATTAAATCTTCAATTTGCTTAAGTTTACAATAAATAGTTTCGTATTTCTTAAATTCACTGTTAAATGGAATTTTATCTATTAGTTTTTCGGTTGGGTCTGCAGCCAGAACAATTAGAGTATTCCGTCTACCATAGCTCATTTGATAAGGCAATATTTTTTTAAACAGCATTTGATTTTTAAAATCATCAGGAAATTTACTAAGAATTTCTTTTGTATGCTTTATCTGACTTTCATCAAGTTTACCGGCCTCTATATCCATACTACGAAATGCATATAATTCTGCTAAAAGACCAAATATGGCATGGTGATCTATTTTAAACTCGGATGCTAAAATATTACCTAATGCTCTTGGATTAGACTGATCTTCTTCTGCCTGAATGATAAGAGCTTTCTCTAGGGTCTTTTCGTCAATAAGTCCTTTCTTTAACAGTAACTGCCCAAATCTAGATTTCTTTATCATAATTACCTTTAAGGAGTTGGAGGAGATATCGTCGCTATTTCAGATGATACAACAGTAAGTAAAGTTATTACCACTGCTATAAATCCACCAACCAAAGTTTGAATTGACTGGATAATATTCTGCATTTTATAGGTAGTTTCCTTTTCGTAAAACATGGATATCTGTTGAGCTGATTGCAGGATATTTCCAGATTCAGTACCTGTTTTTAATCTACTTAAAGTACTTTGATTAAATACATCTGCTTTGTCTAATGCTGGAACTAATTGCATTCCTTCTTTCAGCATCAAGGGTATTGTTACTTCCTTGATGCCTTTCTCTATAAATTTATTTCTACATGCTTCGGCCGAAGCTGTTAGCGTCTCAATATTATTTTCAGCTCCAGAGTAGATTGCTGCAAATACTCTAAAAAAAATCTCGATACTCTGTTTATGCATAAGATGACCAAGTATAGGCAAATTAATTAAGGCGTGATCTCTCCAAACCATTCCCTTTGGAGTTCTCCACCATGCTATCATAACTACAAGAGGAATTACAAACATTAAAGCCATCCACCACCAGTTTGCTGCAAAAAAATCACTTAAATCCAGTGTGGTTGCGGTCATAGGTGGAAGATCAATACCAAACTTCACGAACATATTTGCTGTTTCCGGAAAGATTACAATAATATAATAAAGTACAGCAGCCGTCATAGCGATAACCATAAAGGCAGGATCCATTAAAGCTTGCCTGAGGCTTTTTTTAAATTCAGCTTCCCTCTCCATGAATTTAGCAGTTGCATCATAAACTTCTGCCATATTACCAGATTTAGTGGCAAGTCCCATCATATAAGCAGGGAATTTGCCGAAGATATCTTCGTATCTGGCAAAAACTTCAGTCCCTTCTTTACCTTTTTTAAGTTCACTTTCAATTTTCTTTAAAGTTTCTTTTAGTGTCAGGTTTGCTTCTTCATCTGCCAGCATACGCAAGATTTTATCATAACTCATTTTTTCTTTAAGCAGAAATGAACTTAGATTCACGAACATAAGAATACTTGCATAAGGAGGTTTCATTTTTATGTCGATAAGAGTAGGTTCGATCTTGGCATTTTTGTACCCGATATTTGCCAGAGCTCGAGCAACTTCGCCTTTGGTGAATGCAGCTTGTCTTCCCTTTACTTTCTTGCCATTTGGAAGTTTTACATAATATAAAAAAATCCTCTTCTTTATAATAGAGTTTATTGATATCTTGTGCTTAGAGGCAACATCATCGACCATTTTTTTGGCTATGCTTTTACTACGGGCTAATACAATTCCCTGTACACCTTTGCCGGTGGTTGTTATTCCCTGATATCTATATTCTTCTAGCATATTAAGATATCCCGACCTTACAAGTATTTAACATTAAATCCTCTTTATATTAAAAACATGGGAGAAAATTCCTCCCATGTTAATAATTGTCAAACTAATGTTAATTATTAGTTATCGATTGAAGTTGAAATAGTAGATGTAGCACCTGTTAATGTCAAGGTAGCTTTAACAACGTTTGTATTATCATTGCCAGTCTCAGTACCACTACCTACTATTGTAAGAACATCACCAGAAACTGAAGCAACGTACGTACCATTTCCTGTTGTCCATGTATCAACACCATCGAAATTCAACCCAACCCATTTACCTACTTGGATTAGTGTCCAAGTACCAGCTCCACCACCATGTGTAGTTGGTGTTTTGTAATATGCCATAGCAGATGCTGCCATAGTGTTCATGTCACCAATTACAGCCTGACGATTTGAATTAGCAGCTTGAGCATTGAACATAGTAATACCAACTGCTACAGCGATACCTACGATAATTACACTAAGTACGATTAAAAGAATTTGTTGTGTTCCCATTTTTTTCCTCCATTTTTTTTTAGGGTTTTCTTAAAAAATTTCTTTTTTCACTTCTATTTTTTCATTTAATTCTGCTGGCTTAGAATGCACATGTCGTGCCAAACGGAATTAAAAAATTATTGCTGATCGTAATGACCTTAAATACATAGAGTTAGACGATTATGGTTTTTTATGAAATCTGAATTCAAATACAATCAGATGGAGGTTTTGTAGTTATATAATCACGACAAAATAAGTGATGTATAAAAAAACATACGGAATCAATTGTTCAAATTGTTATTTTATATAATTATTAACTTTTTTCTCTAAATATTTTAGGATCAATTTTTAACTTTTTGAACTTCACATACAGATTCTCTCTCTGAATTTTGGAGAATTTAGCAGCTTTTGTAACATCACCTTTATGTACTTCCAGTAATTTTTCGATGTATCCTCTTTCGAAAATTTCTTTTGCCTCTGCAAAAGTAAGGTTGTCATAGCTGCGGTTATGAATTTGCTTGCTGCGATGCTGATAAATAGTAGAGGGAAGATCTTCTAAAAGAATGTTCTCATGAGATGCAAGTGCTACAGCATGTTCTATAGAATTCTTTAATTCTCTTACATTTCCTTTCCAATCTCTGGTAAGCAAAACTGTCATCACTCTTTCAGAAATTTGGATGCCGAGTTTATTGTATTTTTTCCCGAATTCTTTTGCAAACCCAATTGCAAGAAGTTGTATATCTTCCGGTCGTTCTCTTAAAGGTGGAATATTAATTCCTATAACGTTAAGGCGATAATAGAGGTCTTCACGGAAATTTCCTTTTTGCACTTCATCTTCCAGGTTTTTATTGGAAGCAGCTATTATTCTTACATTAACCGAAATATCCCGTTCTCCACCAACTTGACGGATAACTCCTTTTTCTAACACACGTAATAGCTTAATTTGGAATGTTAATGAAGTTTCTGTTACTTCATCTAAAAATAATGTTCCACCATCAGCTTCCTGAAAATAACCGATCTTATCTTTTACTGCTCCTGTGAAAGCTCCTTTAACATGACCAAATAGCATACTTTCGAGCAAAGTCTCTGGTATTCCACCGCAATTTACAGCTACAAATTTCTTATTGCTGCGATTGCTGTTTCTATAAACCAAGTCGGCAAACAGTTCTTTACCAACTCCAGTTTCACCAGAGATGAATATAGTTGCATCTAAAGGTGCGATCTTTTTTACTTTTTCCATAATACTTTGAATAGGATAGCTATTACCGACAATATGAGATCGATCAAATTCATAAGTCAGGATTGCTTTAAGTCTTTTTATTTCTTCACTTTGCCATTTAGCCTTAAGAATATTTCTGATCTTATATTCCATAATCTGTAGATCTTCTATTGGCTTTTCAATGAATTCTTCCGCACCAAGTTTCATAGCTTTCACTGCCATATCGATCGATGCTTTTCCGCTGATTACAATAACAGCAGTATTAGGCCATTCTTTTTTAATACTCGCTAATAGCTCCAGGCCATCTTCACCAGGCATAACAAGATCTGTAAGAGCTATATGATAAGATTTCTTCTTCATCATTTCCAAGGCAAGATAAGCTGATTGAACTGTATCAACATCAAAATCACCAGAAAGCTGTCTGCTAAATATTTCCAAAGTTTCAATTTCATCATCTACTATTAAAATACTGGCATTCTCAATAATTTTTTCTTTTGGTTCAAATTCACTCATATCTTATCCTTTTTCTGGTTATCAATAGGTAATTTTAAGGTAAAAGTTGTACCTTTTCCAACTACCGATTTAACTTCAATTTTTCCATTATATTTTTCCATTACATTTTTACTAATTGCCAATCCTAATCCAAAGCCACTACCTTTATTGTTAGTTTTAGTACTATAATAAGATTGAAAAATATTTTCAAATTCAGCTTTTGGGATTCCACATCCGCTATCTTCTACATCTAAATACACAAAATTCTCATCAGCATAAGTTTTCACAAAAAGATTTTTATCAACGCTATCCTGCATGGCGTCAAAAGCATTGTTCAAGAGATTTGCAATACACAAACTTATATCTCCGTAAATTGCTGTAATATCCGGGATATCTGTATTCAAATTTTTCTCTAATATTACATAATGTTTAAAGAATAAATTATGCTCGCAAAGATCTAGCTCCTGCTGGACTACATCATTAATGCTTATTGGACGGATCATTCCCGTATTGCTTTGCTTAACTTTATCCAGAAGGCCTTTTACAATTCTGGCTGCATTTCTACCAGCTTCGATAATCTTATCGATATCTTCTAAATCGCGGTTACCTTTTTTGTAAAGTTGAGCATAACCCAAAACGGAATTAAGCGGGGAGTTTAAATTATGCACAATACCTTCGATTTTACTACCGATCTCTGCCAATTTATTGCTTTTGATCAACTCGATCTCTAAAGCTTCTACAGCTGTAAGGGCAGTTATTTCTTTGGTAATATCAGTAATACTTCCAAAAAATCTTATGGAATCTTTGGATTTATCTGGTCGAATATTTAATATTACAAATTTCTTATGTGAATGAATCGTAATTTCCTGGGAAGGAATTGTGATACTTTCCAAGGTTAGTTTCTTTTTTAACTTGTTTTCCAAGCCAAGTAATTTACTAATATTAATATTGATTATTTTATCTAAATCATTGACTTCTACAATTTGCTGAAAGCCAAGATTACATAGCAAAACTTTAAAATTATTATCCAGCCAGAAAATACCCGTTTCAATGTTATCTGTAATTAATTTGTAGTCTCGAAGATTCTTGCTGTGATTTTCCAGTGCAATATTCATTATATTAAAGGAAGTTGCCATATCACCCAGAACACCATCATAAATGTTATCCAGTTTTTGAAACTCAGATGGTTTCATGGCAATTTCATTCATTTTATCACTCACTTCTATAACTGGTCGTAATATTGTTTTTCGAAACCAGTTTCCCAAAAAACTTACTACTACTAAAGTAATAGCAAGCAAGATCAGTAGAAAAATTAAAATACTATGTTGTGCAAAACTGTTTACATGTCGATGATACGAAATTATAAATAGCCCTGTCAGATTTTTTTGTAAATCGAAAAAACACTTCATAAATACAGATTGAGAAACACTTAGTCTATGGCATATTCTATCATTTGTTGTATTAAAATCACTGATCATTTTTCTTAATTTATCAGCATAATTCTCCAAATACCCGAATTGTATATTTTCAATATCCGAACAGTTTATAAGAGCAAGATTTTGTAAACTTTCCACCTTGAAATCCTGAATATCCAATTTTTTTGAAATAATAAAAATCCCTAATAGTTCTGGATTTGGGGCAGGAGAGATGCAGGGAGAGAAAGTAATTAAGTAAAGTTTATCATCAAATGATCCTATAAATGAACCAAAAAAAGTTTGAGATGCATTTTGGTAGATCTGTGGTAAGTATTTATGCAATAATTCCCAATTTTCTCCGAACCAGATATCACGATCACGGTCAAAAATTACAAGAGATTCCATATCTTTTTCAATTATGGCTTCCTTGATAATATCTTGATTTTTTTGAGCGGAGGCGATGATAATATTTTCATCTCGTGTAATTTCATTCAATGTATTCTGAGATTCCAATACTAAATCTTCAAAAGCAATATCGAAATTTATCATGATATTATTAATCTCAATATCTTCATATTGATTAATTCCATATTTAGCTAACTGCCAGGCAAAAAGTGTGAGTATGAGTACCACAAGAAAGGTAAATAAGAAAAAGAGCATAAGAACTCTTCTTTCAAAATCAGATTTTTTTAAAATTTGAATCATTTAAAAACCTTATTCTTTATTATCTAAAACAGCACGAACTTTAATTATTAATCCTTCGTAAGAAAAGGGTTTTTGCAGGAAGCTGGCTTTTGAATCTGCAATATCCTGTCGAATCATGTCATTATCAGTATGGCCGGAAACAAAAAGAACTCTTATTTCTGGATATAGGCTGCGTACTTTAACTGCCAATTTGGGGCCACTCATCAACGGCATTCTGATATCCGAGAGCAAAAGATTGATTGATTCTTCTCCTTTTTCAGCGATCTCTAAAGCTTGAATGCCATTGGATGCTTCGATTACTTTATATCCAAACTCATCCAAAATTGAAGTTACGAACTCTCTTATACTTTCTTCATCTTCAACCAGAAGTATTGTTTCGGAACCTCGTGGTAGTTCATCCTCGGTTTCTTCCACATGAACCTCTTCAGTTTCCAATTGAATAGCGGGAAGGAAAACACTGAATTGCGATCCTTCTCCCAGTGTTGATTCAACATGGATCAACCCGTTATTCTGTTTCACAATTCCAAAAACTGTTGCCAAACCCAAACCAGTTCCTTTACCAATTTCTTTCGTTGTAAAAAAGGGTTCGAAAATTTTTGTTTTTATCTCTTCAGTCATTCCAGTTCCGGAATCTTTAACATAAATTTCTACATATTTATCATATATTTTGTCATCAACCACAGTAATATCATCTGGTAATTTACTAATATGTCGGCATCCGGTTCTTATTTTACCACCGCTTGGCATTGCATCCCTGGCATTTACAATCAGATTAATTAGTACCTGCTCAATTTGCCCGGAATCGGCCTTAACCATACAACTTGAATCAGCAAGTTCTGTTATCAATTTGATATCGCTGCCAATAAGGCGCTCCATCATTTTTTCCAATTCACTTATGAGTGCATTAATATCAATATTCTGCATTTCGACTATTTGTTTACGAGAGAATCCTAAGAGCTGCTGCGTAAGCTTTGCAGCCCTAAGACCGCAATCTTTTATTACTTTTATGTCATTTACCGATTGATTTTCAGGTTCCAGTTTCTTTAAGGCAAGATCTGCATAGCCATTAATAGCAGTGAGAAGATTATTAAAGTCATGTGCAATACCACCGGCAAGTTTTCCTACAACTTCCATTTTTTGAGATTGATATAATTGTTCGCGAATTTTTTCTTTTTCTGCTTCTGCTTTTTTCTTGGCCGTTATGTTCTTTCCAACAGCCTGATACTCGATAAATTCGTTGAATTCATTGAAAATCGCTCGATAGTTCCAATCTGTCCAAATTAGATCATTGTCGTTAACATTTTCAGAATACTCAAGATTAACTACTGACTTCTCTGGATTGAGATTATTTAACTTCATTTGAATCTCAGAAATAATTTCTCGCGGAACTTCACTCATCCATTTACTGCCGATCAAATCATGTTCGAATTTCTTTGTAAATTTGCAGAAAGCTTTATTTACAAATGTTATATCGCCATTTTCTAAAAAACGATAGATATATTCTGTCTGATCCTCTACAACAGCTTTATATCTGGATTGGCTTTGTTTTAAAGCTGTATCTACTTCTTTTAGTTCGGTGTTATCTATCAGTATACCTGTGATATATGCTTCTCCGTTGACGGGAAATGTTTTTACTTTTCGATCTTCAACCCAGATAGTTTTGTTGAATTTCGTTTGTACTCGATACCATAAAGTTAACATTTCTCGACCATCTAACTCTTGCCAGGATCGTATTTTTTCAGCAACAAGCTCTCGATCATCAATATGTATCATTTCCTGATATACAGAAGGATTGTCGATAAATTTCTCGGCAGTTATCCCAATTAATTTTTCAATATTATCAGAGATGAATCTTCTTCCACCACCAATTTCGTAGAGAATAATATTTGGAGCATTTTCAAAAACTGCAGACAATCTCAGCTGAGTTTTTTGTAACTTTTCTTCAGCCAGTTTACTTGCAGTAATGTCATGAATTATGCTCAACCAAACAGATTCACCTTCATAAATAATACTAATTGTTTGAACTGTTACATATTTCAATTCCCCACTATTTGTAATATGATGATATATTATGGAGTTTTTTGAATCTGATACTTTCAAACTGCTAGATAAAAAATCTTCTTCTCCTTCAATGTGAAGGTTTTTTGGGGTTAGAGTTAGTAATTTTTCTTTTGAATAACCATAGATTTCTTCTACAGCTGAGTTGCAATCAATGAATTTATTATCTATTTTTGATATTATAAAAACCGGCTCTACAATGCTATTGAAAAGCGTCCTGTATTTTCTTTCATCATTTTTTATCCTGGTTTCCAGATAAAATCGATAAAATGCCATTTCGATTGTAGCATGCAATTCTCGATCTTCAAATGGTTTTATTATGTAACCATATGGCTCTGTTATTTTAGCTTTATTCAGAGTATTATCATTAGCATATGCAGTGAGATATATTATTGGTACATCATAAATTTCCTTAATAATTGTTGCCGTCTGGATCCCATCTAGCTCGCCTTCCAACATCACATCCATCAATATCAGGTCGGGTCGAATTAACGGTACTTGTTCAACAGCATCTTCACCACGAGCAAAAATCTGGATGACTTCATATCCGAAATTCTGTAGTGTATTTCTAATATCCTCTGCTATTATTCGCTCATCTTCTACTATTACCAGTCGTTTTTTATTCATGCTTCCATATCCTACTTTGGAAATTCTTAATTCCTATTAGCAAATCTTGTTTCTATTATAAGCAGGTCAATTGATTTTTTATAAAGTGTGCATTTTTTATAACAAGTATAAAAAATATCACAAATAAATAAATAAACAAAAAAAGCCACTCGGAAATTCCGAATGGCTTTTAAATGGTTGGGCCGGGAGGATTCGAACCCCCGAATGCATGGACCAAAACCATGTGACTTACCACTTGTCGACGGCCCAACAAAAATCTATATTAAGAACTGGCGGAGAGGGAGGGATTCGAACCCTCGGTAAGGTTTCCCCTACATACGCTTAGCAGGCGCACACCTTCAACCAACTCGGTCACCTCTCCACTTCTATCATTTCTGGCGGAGGATGAGGGACTCGAACCCCCATGGGCAAAGCCCGGCGGTTTTCAAGACCGCTGTCTTACCAATTAGAACTAATCCTCCTAAAAGGAAAGAACAAATAATTTTTCTAATGATTGAATGTCAATACCTTTTTGTTGAAAAACTAGTGGAATCCAAATTCTTTGAGCGCATTCTTTTTCTTGCGCCAGTTTGGCTTGATCTTGACCCATAGGTCAAGTTTTACCCGTTTATTGATAAGAGTATGAATTTCTTTTTCCGCAGCTATCCGTAACTTTTTAATATTTTCGCCGTTTTTACCAAGGAGAATGGGTTTCTGAGATTTTCTTTCCAACCAGATGTTGGCAGCAATTTCTGCTTTATTTTCATAATCTTTATAATGTTCTACAACCACTGTAGAGGCATAAGGAAGCTCATCTCGGAAATTATGAAAGATCTGTTCACGAATAATCTCTTGCACAAAGAATCGTATTGGAAGATCAGATATTTCATCGGGAGAATAGAAGGGTGGATTATAGGGAAGAAAATCACTGATTTTCTGTAATAAACTTTCACATTCATAACCGTCTTTTAATGAGATCGCTAAAACTTCTTCAAAGTCTAAAGTTGATAACTGCTGTATCTTTTGCTGCCAGATATCTTCATTAACCAGATCGATCTTATTTAAAATAGCAATTTTTGGAGTGCGAAGTGTTGCCAGGATCTCGCACATTTCTTTATCATAATCTGTAGGATATTTATGGGCATCTGTCATAAATATAATAAGATCAGAATCCTTCATCGAATTCCTTAAATACTCCAGCATTTTTTCATGTAATTCATAACGCGGTTTCACATAACCAGGTGTATCCATAAATACTATTTGTTTATCATCATCAGACAATATCCCTTTAACTTGCTG
>Ga0164315_10003046_pt1 | contig 12936 bp, 11 predicted proteins | sample GuaBasSedimGuay6_FD_113737 | JGI IMG/M metagenome (GOLD analysis project Ga0164315, IMG submission 113737) | Subseafloor sediment microbial communities from Guaymas Basin, Gulf of California, Mexico - Guay6, Core 4569-2, 0-3 cm | ecosystem: Environmental > Aquatic > Marine > Hydrothermal vents... | reverse complement strand
CTGTCTGAGACCCTCTTTCGCAGGGATGCGAAAGTGGAGCCTACATGGAGGTATTCACGGCGTGTCTCAGACAGGTAATTCAGGTACATGTCGGTTTGTAAAACACAAGAGCCACAAAAACAGTATCAACGAGAGGCTATTGTATTTTAAGTCTCAATTTGTGTTTATATTTATAAATGTATAAATGAGAGCTTGTTTTATCTCTTGCCGCTCATTTATTCCGGACAGTAGGGCAAAGGGGTGAGTATTAAGGGTGATACCAATAATAAATCATAAGATAACTCAGATATGGTCTAAAAAATGAACAATGCCACTACCCTCACCGCAATAAATTGCATACAATCTGCACCTATCTACATTACGAGTACCTCGTAGAACAATATTCACGGAGCCCCCCCATGGAATACACAGTCAAAAGTGGCAATCCCGAAAAACAACGCATAGGTTGCGTTGTCATCCCGGTATACGCATCAAGAAAACTCTCAGCCTCTGCCAAAATCATCGATAAAGCCAGTAACGGTTATATCTCTACCCTGGTTCGTCGCGGTGAGATTGAAGGCGATTTGGGCAATACCCTGTTATTACATAATATTGAAAACACATTATGCGACCGTGTTTTATTGATTGGCTGCGGCAAAGAGAAAAATATTGACGTCAGCACTTTTTATAAAATAAACCACAAAATGGTGAAAGTACTGCAAGATAGCGGTGCCACCGAAATTGCTTCATACCTCACCGAAGTACCGGTAAAACGTAAAGATATCAACTGGAAAATCCAGCATTCTATTGAGGCAATTGATGACACCTTATATCAGTTCAACCAGCTCAAATCCAGAAAAAAAGAAACCCGTCGCCCGTTAAGAAAATTTATTTTTAGCGTCAATGGCCGCGGCCAGTTAATGCAGGGTGAAAAGGCAGTGCGCCAGGGCATGGCTATTTCTGCCGGTATTCACCTGGCAAAAGACCTGGGGAACCTGCCAGGCAATATTTGCACACCGGATTACCTGGCAAAACAGGCTGAAAAATTGGCCAAACAACATAAAGAAGTAAAAACCACCATACTGGAAGAAAAGGACATGGAACAGCTTGGCATGGGTTCATTCTTATCCGTTTCCAAAGGTAGCCGTGAAGCCGCCAAATTAATCACCATGGAATACATGGCGGGTGATAAAAAGCAGGCACCCATTGTTTTTGTGGGCAAAGGTGTAACCTTCGATTCAGGTGGCATCAGTCTAAAGCCAGGAGCAGGCATGGACGAAATGAAGTATGACATGTGCGGTGCTGCCAGTGTTATCGGCGTTATAAGTGCCTGTGCAGAGCTGCAGCTACCCATCAACATTGTTGGCATCATACCAACGGTCGAAAACATGCCCGATGGCCTCGCTTCACGACCCGGTGATATTGTTACCAGTATGTCAGGGCAGACCATTGAGATATTAAACACGGACGCAGAAGGTCGACTCATATTATGTGATGCCCTAACCTACGCCGAAAAATTCGATCCGGATGTGGTGATCGACATTGCCACCTTAACCGGTGCCTGCATTGTTGCCCTGGGCGCACACCCTGCAGGCTTACTGAGCAACCACAGTCCACTGGCCAATGATTTATTATCTGCCGGACAAAGCAGTGGTGACCGTTGCTGGCAACTGCCTTTATGGGACGATTACCAGGAACAACTAAAAAGTAATTTTGCGGACATGGCAAACATCGGCGGTAAAGGTGCTGGCACCATAACCGCCGCCTGCTTCCTGTCACGCTTTACCAAAAAATATCACTGGGCACACCTGGATATTGCCGGTGTAGCGTGGAAAAGCGGCTCACACAAAGGTGCCACCGGAAGGCCTGTCGGACTCTTGACACAATATGTACTTGATCGCTGTGTCGACTGCTAAAATCCTTTATGCCTGATTACGATGCCAAAAGTATTCCCGTTCTTGATGATGTCATTGAGAACGGGGATAACAAAAAAAGAGATTTTGATCTCAGCATTGAATCGCCTGACGATGAAACCAAAGCAAGCAACCTGGATCTGTTTACAAGCGAAACCATTGATTTAGCCGCTGAAGGTTCTGATATTGAAACCTCCAGTATTGACGTTGAAGCGGCCACAATCACTGACTCTATTCTTGAGTACACGATTAACCCGGCAGCAGAACCTCAAATCGGCGCAATTGATAATATAAGCGATGAAGAAGGCTATATTCATGGACAGACAGCAGCAGGGCAAGACATATACCCATGGATGGACGACGGTAGCAAGGCAACGCATGAAACTATTGTCGAGCAGCAGCGAAGCGGTGTAGTGGGGACCAGCGAAGCGGTGTGCCAGGACGACGTTCCGCTTTACAGCCCGGAAAAGGCAGCTGAAGATGAGGCAGAAAAATTTGAATCCGCGCTGATTGACTATACTGCCGTTGATGAAGTAGAAATACCAACTATAAACGTGCCTGGCATTGAGCAACAGGAAGATGATCCGCCGCTCGAAGAAAAACAACAAACCTTAACAACTATTTCACTGCAATCTGTCACCGATGACATCGTCAAACAGCTGATGCCTGAACTGGAGCAGCAATTACGACTATTGCTTGAACAGGCCCTGAAAGAAAAATTGCCTGAAGACAGCAAACACAGCGACATACCCTCAGCATCAAATCCTGATAATTAAGTCACTGGTAGGGTGGGCAGTTTTTTTTGCCCACGCGTTAATAACCAGTTATCTTACTCGTGGGCAAAAAAACCTGCCCACCCTACATCTAAGCACCGTTCTATTCTCGGACAGCCTCCTGGCTTTTCGGTATAATTCCACATTTTGAATCTGTTTAACCGAGTCCACAATGGAAAAAACCTACAATCCACAAGCCATCGAAGACAAATGGTACACAATCTGGGAAGACAACGGCTATTTTAATGCCGAGCAAAGCATTGAAGGTGCAGATGCCAAAGAAGGCAAAGCAGGGGCAAAACGTGAAAAATTCTGCATCATGATCCCGCCACCGAATGTCACCGGCCGTTTGCATATGGGCCATGCTTTTCAGGACACCATTATGGATACCATGGTACGTTATCACCGCATGAAAGGTGACGATACCTTATGGCAGGTAGGCACCGACCATGCCGGCATCGCCACGCAGATGGTGGTCGAGCGCCTGATCAATGCGGAAGGCAAAACCCGTCATGATTACGGCAGGGAGAAATTCATCGAAAAAATCTGGGAGTGGAAGGAACATTCCGGTAATACCATTACCAGACAGTTACGCCGTATGGGTGCCTCACTCGACTGGTCGCGTGAACGTTTTACCATGGACGAAGGGTTGTCCACTGCGGTTACTGAAGTGTTCGTTCGGCTTTATGAAGAAGGCCTGATTTATCGCGGCAAGCGACTGGTTAACTGGGACCCGGTTTTACACACAGCAGTCTCTGATTTAGAAGTATTATCCAAAGAAGAATCCGGCCACATGTGGCACATGCGATACCCGCGCAGCAACGGTGTCGGCCATGTTGTCGTTGCCACCACCCGCCCGGAAACCATGTTAGGTGACTTCGCAGTAGCGGTTCACCCTAACGATGAACGTTATTCCTATTTATTGGGTGAGTTCCTTGAGCTGCCTCTGACGGGACGCAAAATCCCGGTCATTGCTGATGAACACGTTGACCCTGAATTTGGCACCGGCTGTGTGAAAATCACACCAGCACACGATTTTAATGACTACCTGGTGTGGACTCGTCATAAGCACAAAACCGAAATTCGTGATTTGCCCAATGGCGGGTTAATCAATATTTTCACTATTGATGCGTCTATCCGCGATAATGAAGATGATCCTAATAATATTATCCCTGAAGCTTATATCGGTCTGGAGCGTTATGCCGCGCGTAAACAAATTGTTGCCGACCTTGAAGCTGAAGGACTGCTGGAAAAAGTAGCTGAGCATAAACTTATGGTGCCACGCGGTGACCGCTCCCATGCTGTCATCGAACCTTATTTAACCGACCAGTGGTACGTCAAAGTTGCACCACTGGCAAAACCAGCGATTGAAGCAGTAGAAAACGGCGACATAAAGTTTACCCCGGACAACTGGAAAAACACCTATTTCGAATGGATGAACAATATCGAAGACTGGTGCATCTCACGCCAGATCTGGTGGGGACACCGTATTCCCGCCTGGTACGATGACGTAGGCAATGTTTACGTAGGCCACGATATCGATGAGGTTCGCAGCAAAAACAAACTGCCTGATGATTTTCCACTAACACAGGATGAAGATGTTTTAGATACCTGGTTTTCCTCCGCATTATGGCCATTTTCAACCCTGGGCTGGCCTGCAAAAACCGCTGACCTGGAAAAATATTATCCAACCAGCGTACTGGTTACCGGTTTTGATATTATTTTCTTCTGGGTCGCACGCATGATCATGATGGGCCTGAAATTTATGGGCGACGTACCCTTTCGTGAAGTTTATGTACATGGCCTGGTACGGGATGCAGAAGGCCAGAAAATGTCAAAATCCAAAGGCAATGTGCTGGATCCCCTTGATGTCATTGACGGCATTGATCTTGAATCTCTGGTTGAAAAGCGCACCACAGCGGTGATGCAAACCCACCAGATTGAGCGCATCGAAAGAATCACTCGTAAAAATTTCCCTGATGGCATTCCTGCATTCGGCACCGATGCCATGCGTTTTACCTTTGCCGCTTTAGCTACCACCGGCCGTGATGTTGTGTTTACCCCGGCACGCATCGAAGGTTATCGAAATTACTGCAACAAGATATGGAACGCAACACGTTATGTATTAATGCAGGCCGAAGACAAGGACACCGGTTTATTAGAAGATGGAACGGATAATCCCGATGTCATTTTATCATTGCCTGACCGCTGGATTATTTCGCGCTTACAACGTATTGAAGCACGTATCGAACAACACAGTGAAAATTCACGGTTAGATTTAATCGCACAGGATTTATATGCCTTCGTCTGGGAAGACTACTGTGACTGGTATCTTGAATTATCCAAACCGGTTTTATTCAATGAACAGACACCAGAAAACCAACAACGTGGCACCCGCCGTACACTGGTACGCGTACTGGAAACCTTGCTGCGATTAAACCATCCAATCATCCCGTTTATCACCGAAGAGTGCTGGCAGTATGTCGCGCCCCTTGCTGGTAAAAAAGTGCCAGGCAAAGCGGGCGACACCATCATGCTGCAGCCGTATCCCGAATCTGACAGCAGCAAGCTTGATGACAAAGCAGAAGAAGAACTGGAATGGGTAAAAACATTTATCAGCGGTGTACGTCGTATTCGTTCTGAAATGGACATCCCACCCGGAAAACCTTTATCTTTGCTGTTACAGAATGCCTCAGACAAGGACAAAACACTTTATAACGATAACCGCGCCTTTATTGAAACCCTGGCAAAACTGGAAAAAAGCCAGTGGTTGGCCGAAAACGAAAACGCACCGGAATCCGCCACTGCCCTTGTTGGCGAAATGAAAATTCTCATTCCACTGGCAGGCCTTATCGATAAAGATGCAGAACTTGCCCGCCTGGAAAAAGAAATTAACAAGATACAGGTCAACGTCGATAAAACCACAACCAAGCTGGTAAACAAAAACTTTATCGATAAAGCACCCGCTGCCGTAGTTGAAAAAGAACGGACCCGGTTAGCTGAAATGACAAAGGCCATCGAACAATTAAAAGAACAGTCGGATAAAATTAAACAACTGTAGAGACAAGGCATGCCTTGTCTCTACGCGCAACCGCTAAATCGGCAAAACCCTTGCAAACTATCTGTCTGGCAAGGTATCCTCATACAACACATTACTTAAAACTCAAACACCATGCCTACTCCAGAAAAAACAGAACAGATTCTTCAAACCCATGCCAGCCTGGTAGTGGCCGTAGTACAAACCATTCAGAACCCGAAATTAAAACCGCACCTGGAGCAGGTGTTACAGCAGTCTGCACAAAACGGCTGGCAGGACCTGGTCAATGTTATTAACAAAATTGTTGCCGGTAATCGAGACCAGGCGCTGGTCAATGGTCTTGATGAAGAAGATGCTGTTATTGTTGACAGCATTCTACGAGGTATACAGGACCCGGCAAGTTTACCTAAAACAGAACAAAGCGGCGATGCTACACAGGCGGCTCCCATGTTTGCTCGACTAATCGATGAAGCACGTCGAGGTAATCACAACTCTCTAACAATATTAGGCTCCATGGCAGAACAAATGGTCAATGCCGGTGGAGATATGGCAAGCCTCAGCGCGGTGCTGAAAGACATGGTTGATGGTGAACGTGATGTCGACAAACTCTGCACCCGTATGGGCCCACAGGGTGAATCCTTAATCACACAGATATTAAGTGAGTTGGCTAAACTCGACTTGCATTAAATAACTGCCAATTTTATTTATGAGCAACACAAATCAAACGGTTATCCAGCAAACAAAAAACTGGGTAGAGGAAATTGTCATTGGTTTGAATCTTTGCCCTTTTGCCTCACAACCGTTCCAGAATAATAGTATTGAATATGCCGTAAGCACCGGTGATTCTACAGAACAGCATTTACAACAGCTGGCAGGTTGCTTCGCCAGACTTGATAAGTCCGAAGGTATTGAAACCAGCCTGTTGATCTATCCTGACGCTTATCAAAAATTTGATGACTACCTTGATATGCTGGATTTTGCTAACCACTTACTGGACGATTTAGATTACGCAGGCACCTACCAGATTGCCAGTTTTCATCCGGACTATCGATTTGCAGACAGCGCAGAAGATGATGCCAGTAATTTCAGCAATCGCTCGCCCTACCCGATGTTGCATATAATAAGAGAAAGCGGCCTTGAAAAAGCCATTGCTAACTATCCGAATGTTGAACAGATACCAGAGAACAATATTAAAAAACTGCGGGAAATCGGTTACCAGGAAATGCAGGAAAAATTAAAAAAACTCACCGCGTGAATTAATACTGTCATTGCGAGCGGTAGCGCGGCACTAATTTTGTCAGGAGCAAAATTGAACGCACTTGATGCAGCCCGAAGGGTAACACAAGGATGTAATTTATAATCTCCTGGTCGCGAACTCATCATCCCGAGATTGCTTCGTTCCTCGCAATGACAAAACCGCCTTAAAGGAGAAAGCATGAGTATTTTAACCACCATCGCCATAAGCCTTGTTATTGTTTTACATATATTATTTCTGATACTGGAAATGTTTTTATGGAACACCCCGTTCGGTCGAAAAACATTTGGTTTAAAACAAGACTACGCTAAACAATCAGCTGCGCTGGCAGCAAACCAGGGATTATATAACGGCTTCCTCGCGGCAGGCCTATTATGGGGTCTGGTCAGCACCGGCGGTTTTGATGCGCTGATATTTTTTCTTAGTTGTATTATTATTGCAGGCATATACGGTGCATTAACCGCAAAACGCTCTATCTTATTTTTACAGGCATTACCTGCCGCTATCGCGATGGCTCTGCTTATTCTAACTAACTAAGCGACATCTTATTAATATATAAAGGCATCAAACTATGAACCCACAAATTAAAACCATTATCAAACCTGTTAAAGCATTTTTTATACCTGCGGTACTAACGGCTTGTGCGATAGCAGCAACAGCAACATCAGCCGACACAGCTGTAAACGACTTCCCTTACGCTTTTGAGAAAGTAACGACAAACACCTGGGTAATGCACGGTCCACGTGAATTGCCTAATCCACAGAACAAGGGCTTTATGAATAACCCCGGTTTTGTCAAAACCTCAGCCGGACTGGTTATTATTGATCCCGGCTCAACCGTGCAGGTTGGTGAGCATGTTCTGACTGAAATAAAAAAAGTAAGTGATCAGGACATCGTTGCTATTTTTAACACCCATATTCACGGCGATCACTGGCTGGCAAATCAGGCAATAAAAGCAGCCTATCCCGACGTTAAAATTTATGGCCACACAGAAATGCTGGCTGAAGTCAAAGATGGCGAAGGCGATAACTGGGTTAGTTTAATGGACAGCATGACTGAAGGTGCCAGTAAAGGCACCATCGTTGTCGGTCCAGACAAGGCAGTAAACAACACTGATGTCATTAAGGTCGGTGATACCGAATTTAAAATTCATCACTACGGTATTGCCCACACAAAAACCGACATCATGATTGAAGTGGCCGAAAATTCTGTGATTTTCCTGGGCGACAATGTCCTGTCATTACGTATACCCAGAACCTCGGATGGCACTTTTGCAGGAAACATCGCCACAATAAATACCATACTTGAAAGCAGGATAAAAACCTATGTTCCAGGTCATGGGCCAACGGGTGATAAAGCCATGGTCGAAGAATACCTCAATTATTTAGCCCAGGTATACAAAGCCGCACAAAAAACTTTTGCCGATGATCTTGATAGTAGTGATGTTTATACCATTACAAAAGAAACCACAACGGCTTATAAGGACTGGCACGGTTACAATGACCTGCTCAGGCCACAGGGTGCGCAGGCTTATAGCGAAGTAGAAGAAGCTGAGTTTTAATTTTAGTAACTACTCAGCACATTATTTCCTGAGCAAAACACCCTGTTTCTAAATCAGAAACAGGGTGACTTCAACTTTTTTCTGGTAAAGGTTACTAATGCTCGTGTGGTTTGGCAGGCGCTAATGGTTCACCGGCAGCATAAGTTTTAACGGCTGTTGCTGGGTCAGTTTCACTGGTTGTTATCACAACGATACCCCGACTCGACATCTTGCGGATAAAACCATCTCCACAACTCTCTGTAATCAACACATCAAAAGCATCTACCGGGTGAGGGCCACCTTTAAATTCATGCATTGACATGTCTTTCGGTAAATCGATACGATCCGATTCAAGCCACTCACCTTCAGCTGCGCAGCTAAAAACCAGGAAACGCCGGGTTTTACCGGCATGACCGGTGATGGTTCTAAAATTTTGACTGGTCACCGCTATATTCATTGTTCTCTCCTAAAGTATTTAATACTAGCTAACCGAAACTGTAGACATGCTGCGGATTCAGCTATCAATTCAGGCAGCAACTTTCACCACACCTTTGACCCAGGCTTCCATGGTGTCATTTGCGATAGCCATTGGCGCCTCCATAAAAGAAATCACGAAGCCTGTTTCTGTCTCGGCTATACCTATTGAACGAGGTCTTACCGCCAACATTTCAGCTTTAGGTAATTTAGTACCAAAACAGAAAACCACATTACGCGCATCGATAATATCATCTGCAATTTCACCGCCGTCCAAACCCCTGGTATGGCTATAATGATCAAATTCACCAATAAAGCGGGTAACTTTATGCTCATCAACCAACTGTTTAAAGTGATCAACCAGCGCCTGCGCTGATTTATACTCCGTTTCACTTTTATCAATTTCCAGTTTAAAGATGGGGAATTTTTCCTGTAATAAGACCTGTTTCATTTTCTTCTCCTATTGTAAATTAAATAGTTTTTCAATCAGCCACACAAATCTTGCCGTGCTGAGCTGCATAAAGGGTTTTGATAAAGAGCAACAACACCAGTGCACTCAAGGTAAATAGCAGGCCAAGACCGATATAACCATAGAATGCCTGGCCACTAATTTGCGCCATCACCATGCTGGCAATACTCATTGCCGCCAATGGGAATGAATAAGCCCACCATGACAGGAAAAAAGGTAACCTGGCAAAGCGTGGTAACTGACTTAGCAGTAAAATAGTCAGAAATAATGCAAAGTTGTATAACACCTGGGCAAACGCATCCAGTTCACCGGTCAGTTTGATATAAGACAGAAAACCAACGGCTGGTGGTGCGATTAATATAAATAAGGTCGGCATCAACTTTTCTGGCAGTGGCATGTGGAAAATAATACGGTTGAATACGATAACCATCAGAATCAACCAGAAAACCATGCCTATACTGAAGAAAAACCATGAAAGCTCGGCATAACCCAGTGGTACGCCCGCCAGTGGAACAATGGCATTACCCACCGCAGGAATAAACCAGGCAGGATTGATATGATGGATTTCATATTTTTCGTGGTGCAACCATGAATTCATAATTACCAATGAAATAACCATGTGCAATATTGTTCCACTGGCCCATAAAACCCTGCTTACCTCCATCGATATAGACATAAAAGCGACTGAAAAAAGCAGTAAACTGATCGATATAGCCGGGATGAAATTCATTTTCACCGGGTTTGCCCATTCCTGCAGTAAAGCCTGTCTGAATTTAAGGCCTTTATACAGGTATAGCCCTGATAGAATAATGAATACCAGAATCGATTGAATCAACAGGGTGTGGGGAATAGCGACACTGAATTGATAGATTTCACTGGCCTTTTCCCAGGCGATGGTCAGGCCTACCATCCCCATAACCATGCCGAAAAATGAGATCGGCATGTTTTTTAGCCGGTTAGACGTTTGCATAATATTCTCCAGAATTAAGTACTGGATCTATAGTAGGCAAATTGATTTAAAGCCGCATTGAAATATTTCAATCCTGCAATAATTATTAACAAGACGTGTAAAAAGGATACCCTGTATTTAAGATTGTCTGTAGCATGGATGCTACAGTCAAGCCTACATGGATGTATTTACGGCGCATCTTAAATACAGGGTATCCTTTTCATGTGTCTCAATAATAATTTATGAAGTAATCAAAAAGTGAAAAACAAGCAGATAGAAAAAGCCTGGCGTGGTGCTGATCGCTGTAAAAAATGTGCGATACGCCACCTGGTGCTATTCTCCGATCTTGATCATGAAGACTTTGATCGAATTCATCATCCTATTGATGATATAGAATACCAACAGGGCAACCGCCTGTATCATCAAGGCGATGAAATGCCGTTCGTCTATACGGTCCGATCAGGGCTGATTAAACTGGTACAGCGCCTGCCAAATGGTGATCGACGTATCGTACGCCTGCTCAGTCAGGGCGACCTGTGCGGACTGGAAAGTCTGAATGGACAGGTTGCTGACCACGATGCGATCACCCTGGATAATGTTAGAGTTTGCCGCATCCCCCGATCGGTGATTAATACCCTGCAACGTGACACCCCCAATTTACATGCAGCGTTAATACAACGCTGGCAAAAAGCCCTGAGTGGGGCCGACAGCTGGATCACTAAATTATCAACCGGAAGTGCCAAAGTACGCGTAGCCCGGTTACTACTGTTGATGGACCAGGCTTCAACAGATGACTGTTTCTTTCTACCAACACGGGAGGATATGGGTGCCATGCTCGGTATTACCACCGAAAGTGCCAGCAAAGCAACAGCAGAATTTAAACGCCAGGGCTGGTTAAAACCCCTCAGTCAAAATCGCGCATGGATAGATGCAGGTGAATTAAAGAAACAGTTTGATTAGATTTATCCTGCTGAATGAATATCAGCAACCAGTAAAAAAGACTGTTCACCACAGAGGCACAGAGTACACAGAGAAAAACTATTTAAATTGGTTTGTGCAAAGCACAAACAAAAAAACTCTGTGTGCTCTGTGCCTCTGTGGTGAAAAAAGCTTTTCTTTTAATTATAAATTCCGTGCTCACGGGTTGAGAGGAATTTTATTTCCGGCCATTTTTCGATGGTCATATCAAGGTTAACCCGCGTTGGCGCAATATAAGCCAGGTCACCGGCATGATCTAATGCCAGGTTCGTGGTCTGGCGAGCCTTAAACCTGGCCAGCTCTTTATCATCACCACACTCAACCCAGCGCGCAGTAGTGACATTCACCGCCTCAAAATCACAATCAACGCTATACTCGTGCATTAAACGGTATTTGACTACTTCAAATTGCAAGACACCTACTGCGCCCAGGATCAAATCATTATTGTGCAGTGGACGATAGAGCTGGGTCGCCCCTTCTTCACATAACTGCATCAATCCTTTTTGCAGCGCCTTCATCTTTAACGGATCTTTCAACCGAGCACGACGAAATAATTCAGGTGCAAAATTAGGTATGCCGGTAAACGCCAGATCTTCACCCATGGTAAAAGTATCGCCAATACGCATGGTGCCGTGATTATGTAAACCGATAATATCACCCGTATAGGCTTCCTCGACATGTGCACGGTCCGCTGCCATAAAGGTCACCGCATCGGCCAGTTTAATCTCTTTACCTAAACGAACATGTTTTACTTTCATGCCTTTTTTATACATACCGGAACAGATACGCACAAAAGCAATGCGATCGCGATGCCCCGGGTCCATGTTCGCCTGAATTTTGAAGACAAATCCGGTGAATTTTTCCTCTTCCGGTTTTACTTCTCGCGTTTGCGTTTCACGACCTTTAGGTGAAGGCGCAAAATCATTGAGTGCATCGAGTAATTCACCAACGCCAAAGTTATTAATACCCGAGCCAAAAAATACCGGCGTTAATTCACCTCGCTGATAGGCCGCTAAATCAAATTCATGACTGGCACCTTTCACCAGTTCAATTTCTTCACGGATTTCAGCAGCCATGTAACCTAAAACTTCATCAAGCTGCGGGTTATCCAGGCCTTCAATGACATCGCCCTGCTGTATTTTTCCACCATGGGTTGCGCTGAAAAACTGCACGGTATTGGTCGCCAGGTTAAATACACCCTTAAAGTTTTTACCCATGCCTATCGGCCAGGTGATGGGGGCACACTTGATATTCAGAATGTCTTCGATTTCATCAAGAATATCGATAGGCTCACGCGCTTCGCGGTCCATTTTATTGACAAAGGTAATAATTGGCGTGGTGCGCAAGCGACACACATCCATTAATTTAATTGTGCGTTCTTCTACGCCCTTAGCAGCATCGATCACCATCAAGGCAGAGTCAACAGCCGTCAGTGTACGATAGGTGTCCTCCGAGAAATCAGCGTGACCCGGTGTATCCAGTAAATTGATAATGCAATCTTTATGCGGAAACTGCATCACCGATGAGGTCACCGAGATACCACGCTGTTTTTCCAGCTCCATCCAGTCT
>Ga0164315_10003045_pt1 | contig 12937 bp, 12 predicted proteins | sample GuaBasSedimGuay6_FD_113737 | JGI IMG/M metagenome (GOLD analysis project Ga0164315, IMG submission 113737) | Subseafloor sediment microbial communities from Guaymas Basin, Gulf of California, Mexico - Guay6, Core 4569-2, 0-3 cm | ecosystem: Environmental > Aquatic > Marine > Hydrothermal vents... | reverse complement strand
TGGCAAATAGCCTGCAATCCCTTTACAACCCAAGCCTCAAATGCATATTCATGTCTGGATACACGGCTAATGCCATTGCCCATCAAGGTGTTCTGGACCAAGGGGTACATTTTATTCAAAAACCATTTTCCAAAATTGATTTAGCCAAAATTGTAAGAAAAGTGCTGGATGAAGATTAAAATTAATTTTTAAATTTTCTGGTAAGCGAAACAAACTATAAAGGGGATTTCCAATGGTGAATAAAATTCAAATAAAGGTTGTCATCAATGGTAGGGTCCAGGGGGTTTTTTACCGTGCTGAAACAAAAAACACTGCCGATCAGTTTGGCATCAAAGGATATGTTAAAAACCTGCCCGATGGTTCAGTAGAAGCCATATTTGAAGGAGATAGACCCTCCGTCACCCAGATGGTGGCGTGGTGCAATCAAGGACCCGCGGCTGCAAGGGTTGAAAATATCCTGGCGGAAGAGGTTGAAACCTTATCAAATTTTAAAACATTCATGATCAAATATTAAGCCCTTATTTAAAAGAAAAGGAGTCAACATGGAATCATTTAACTGGAACCCGGGAAGTATTCTTGAAATGTCAGGATATTATTGGAAAACCTGCACACTTCATACTGGTGTAAAACTTGATGTTTTCACCGTTATCGGATCAAACGTCTTATCCTGCGATGAAATAAATGAAACCCTGACAGTGGACAAAAGGGGACTTTGTCTGCTTTTAAACAGCTTGTGTGCATTAGGGCTACTTGTAAAAAAAGAGGAAACCTATTCCAATTCGCCACCGGCCTTAACCTTTCTTTCAAAAGATTCCCCGAAATATCTCGGATTTATGATCATGCACCACCATCATCTGATGGAGTCATGGCATAAAATGGATACAGCCATTATTGAAGGAAAAGCGACCAGGGGCAGGTCTTCTTTTTCTAATGAAGAATGGCGGGAGAACTTTTTAATGGGAATGTTCAACATGGGCATGGCCATAGCTCCCGGGCTGTCAAAGGAACTGGATCTGTCAGATTGTAAACGGCTTCTTGATTTGGGCGGCGGTCCCGGCACATTTGCCATTCATTTTTGTCTGGCAAACCCTGAATTAAAAGCCAGTGTTTATGACCTTGAAACCACCCGCCCCTTTGCTGAAAAAACAATTAAAAAATTTAATGTCTCAGACCGGATCGATTTCATCCCTGGAAATTATATTGATGATGAATTTATTGAATCCAATTTGTTTGATGCTGCCTGGCTATCCCATATCCTTCACGGTGAAGGTCCGGAACAGGGCAGTCAGATTATTGGAAAGGCTGTTGCCGCACTAAAGCCCGGAAGCAAAATTTTTATCCATGAATTTATTTTGAATGACACTATGGATGGCCCGTTATTTCCCGCTCTTTTTTCCATAAACATGTATTTGGGAACAAATAATGGTCAGGCATACAGTGAAAGCCAATTGACAGACATGCTCAAATCACACGGTGTGAAAAACATTCAACGGCTTTCTTTTGTGGGACCGACCCAATCCGGTATTTTAAGCGGCATCACCTCATAAAAAGAGAATGTTTTTGCTTAATATAGTGTCTGAACAAGGTATTAGTTCAGACACTATTTATCCCTTAATGCTATGGGTTTGGATAAAATTTCAGACCAGACAATGGCATTTTGCAATGGATTGGATTTATAACGGCAGGGACCTGACAAATTTCTTTTCCTTTCTTTAAGGTAATTTTCTTTTTGTCTGGCGGGAATTCCTTTTGCCGGCAATTCCTTTTTTTCAGGGATACTTTTGGGGGGTACAATCATTGAAGGTTCACTGAAATCAGCATCTTCTTCTTTAATTTCAAAATCAGAACCAGTGTCTTCATCTTCAGCCAACGCTTCCCATCCAGTATCCTGTTCCGTGGTTCCCTGTCTCTGCTGCCGGGCCTGTTCTTCAAGATCCTTGACAAATTTTTGAATCCGCTCACCTATCCGATCAAATATGGAGGGATTTTTTTTAATGACTTTGGGTGCACCTGTCTTTTCCTTTCCGGCAAGGACATGCTTTAAAAGCGAAGGCAATACAAAAAAGGCAATGACAAAAAGAAGCGGTATGATTGAATCAAAATTCATGGGTCAATCCTTGTTAAAAGTCGGGATAAAAGCGGTTCCTAAAATTTGAAATCCGGTTTCAGGAACCGCTTGTTTGAGTTATTTTTCAGGTTCCTGCTCAGGTTTGGCAATCTGGTCTCTCATTTTGGTATCTGCAGAAATATTCTGCATCCTGTAATAATCCATGATACCCATATTACCGCTTCTAAAAGCATCTGCCATGGCCAGGGGCACCTGAGCTTCGGCTTCTACTACCTTGGCCCGCATTTCCTGTACCCGGGCTTTCATCTCCTGTTCCTGGGCATAGGCCATGGCACGCTTTTCTTCGGCTTTTGCCTGGGCAATTTTCTTATCGGCTTCAGCCCTGTCTGTTTCAAGCTCTGCCCCGATATTTTTACCCACATCCACATCAGCAATATCAATGGATAAAATTTCATAGGCAGTTCCGGCATCCAGCCCTTTTTTCAGAACTGTTTTTGATATCATATCAGGATTTTCAAGCACTTCCTTATGGGTAACAGATGACCCAATGGTGGTTACAATGCCTTCGCCCACCCTGGCAAGAATGGTTTCTGCTCCGGCACCTCCCACAAGACGATCAATATTGGCCCTGACAGTGACCCTTGAGATGGCTCTCAGCTGAATGCCATCTTTTGCCATGGCTGTCACAAGAGGGGTCTCAATAATCTTTGGATTGACGGACATCCTCACTGCCTCAAGCACATCCCGGCCGGCAAGATCTATGGCAACTGCCCTATTAAAAGCGAGTTCAATATTGGCCTTGTCTGCTGCAATGAGTGCCTGGACAACCCGGCTGACATTACCTCCGGCAAGAAAGTGAGACTCAAGACTGTCCGTGCCGATTTCAATACCGGCTTTGACTGCCATGATTTTGGATTCAACAATCAGCTTTGGCGGAACCTTTCTAAGTCTCATAAAAATAATATTGATTAACCCGACCTTTGCACCGGACACCAATGCCTGCAGCCACAGGGATATATATGAAAAAATAAAATAAAACAGTGCCAGGCCGACAACACCTGCAATAATTAACAAAATAAACATAAAATTCATTGGAATTATCTCCTATATTAAAGTTTTTTCTACTATAATCTGATTACCTTTGACACCTGTGACAACAATAGGCGTATCTGCATCAATATACTCTCCATCCGTCACAACATCAAGTCGTTGTGAGTTTATCTGTGCCATTCCGGACGGGCGAAGATCCGTGACGGATTTTCCTTTCATATTGATATAGGCTTCAAGACCCTGCCTTTGTGAAACCACACCATCCTGTTTTGACAATTCCCGCCTCAGGGCCAAAGATGATTTGGCCAGTATTTTCATCCCGGAAACAACCAGCACAGGAACCAGAACCAGATCCAGGCCCGCAAAGACTGTCCCGGCTGTTGAGGATATATTTGTAAACACCAGGTATAAGGAATACAAAAATATGCCAAGAGCCATGACAGCCAACAATCCCAATGACGGGATAAAAATCTCGGCAATGACAACCAGAATTCCAATGATTTGAAGCAAAACGGGTAAGATATAAGCTTGCATTCCTGGCCTTTACAATTTAAGATATTTTGGGTTTAACAATAACACGGTTCCGGTCTATTCTATCAATTACAACAATGGTTCCCTGATCAATGAATTCACCCTGGGTAATGGCATCAATCTTTTTATTGTTTATCATTATCTTGCCTGACGGGCGAAGAAATGAGTGGGCAATCCCCGTATCTCCGGGTTTTACACATAAAGCCGTTGTGGCATCCACATGGGACTGCGATAACGTTGCCTCAAGATAAGGTCCTTTGACTATTTTTGAAAGCCGTGGCAGAACAAACCGGATCATGAACAGAGATATCAAAAAGGCAAACATAAAAGATCCCAGAACCTGGGCCAGATTTTTAATCAACAAGGTTCCTTCCCAGGGCAATGAGGGATCAGGGACCACAAATCCCTGAAAAGAAAGGACAAGACCTGCGGCAATAGCAATCAGGCCTGAAATGCCTGCAGCCCCGAATCCGGGAAGGACAAGCACCTCCACACCAAGCAGCAGGACACCGACCAGCAGGAGTAACAATTCCGTATAATCAGCAAGACCCACCAGATATTGGCTGAAAAAAACCAGACCAAGACAGATGATACCGGTAATCCCGGGTATGCCAAACCCGGGCGCCTTTATTTCCGTATATATGGCACCGATTCCGATGAGCATAAGGATTGGTAAAAACGGCTGTAAAAACCTTACAAAGCTTTCAGACCAGGATTCGTTAATTGTAATGATATCCAATGATTCATAGCCTAAAAATGAAAGCGCTTCATTGATATCTTTTACTGTTTTTTTAGAAAACCCAAGATCAAAGGCTTCAGCATCATGCATGGTTAGAAGCTCTCCTTTGGCAACAATTGTCTTTTTAGATTTGATCTGTTTTTTTTCATCTTCCGTCAGGTCGTCATAGGCTTTTTTTCCCATAACCGTTTTCTGGCCATCCATCACCACTTCATAGACTTCCATATCAATGGTAACCATGGACTGGGCCAGAACTACGGGATAATTGTTTTTTTTTGCAAGGGCCCGAAATTTTGCCCGAAGAACGGTCTGAACTTTTTCTCCGGCCATTTCCTGGCCTTTCTGGGTCTGGATGATGGGAGCACAATCTCCGATGATGGTGTTTTCTTTCATAAATAACAGATTTGAAGACAAAGCAATCAGGGCACCGGCGGAAATGGCTCTTTTTTCCACAAATGCTATGGTTTTGCCTTTTGGAATATTGGAAATCATGTCTACAATATCCAGTGCTGCATCCACCCTGCCGCCAAAGGTATCCATTTTAAACACAAAAACAGCATCGGTTTCATCTTTGATTTCTTCCAGGGCTCTTTTGATATAGGCTGCCATACCCGGTTCCACCGTCCCCGTAACAGGGATGATATAGACTGTTTGTTTTTTTTGAGAAGCATATAGAGTGTTTCCCGAAAAAAACATACAAAAAAGGAGAAAAATCAAGATATTTGTTTTTTTCATTTAAGTACTTTTCTTGAATAAAAGGTGATTTTATTTTACAGGATAAAGAATTTTCCCCTTTAGGTCAAGAGACATCCCCTTTCATTGGTTTATTTTGCTCAAATCTATTTTTGATCTCTTATCTGTTGTTTTGGAATTGTCTGACAGAAAAACAATATCCGGATAAAAGCAATAGAGATGTGACTTGAATTTTTCTAAAAAAAAGCCTTTGTTTTCAATTATCCGGGCACCGAATATCTGTTTTAAAAAACTGAATTTGGCAACATATTTTTTAACAATCATTAGATATAAAGCCTTTTTTGATACTTTCTCAAGCTTTCCTGACATCTGGAATCCAAAAATATTATCCATCTGGTCAGAGTCCTGGAAAATAGAAGCGGAAATAATTTTCTGATTTTCTGCATATTGTATATGCCTTGCATTTTCATTGGAAAAAAAATAAAAATTGCTGTCATGAAATACAAAATAGACCGGGGATGACCACGGGATATCATTGTCTGAAACTGCAAGGGTCATGACCCTTGCTTCCCTGATAAGACGAGTGGATTTATCCTTAACTTTTTTTTCCATGAATCATCCTTTCACCATCCTTATAATAATATGCTTTTTTATTGAATCATATATGGCATATTTTGATGCTTCAAAATCATCCCTTGAAAATCCAATGCTTCCCACATTTAAAAGATATTTTTGATTTTCTTCCAAATGTATGGTGCAATTTTCCGTAATTCTTTTGCGCAGCACAATTCTGTCCTTGTAGGTAATCAGTTTTAATTTATGGGTATGTCCGGTAAAAAAAATCTGTTCCCGGGTATTGTTAAACAGGGATTTTAAATAATAATCTGAAACATCATAAATATAGGTGGTTAATTTGTCCGGTGGTGTGCCATGGACAAAATGACAATTTTCCAATTTTAAATAGGCCGGGGTATTTTCAAGATAACGAACAGATTTAGTGGAAAGCATGACGATATTATTCAGCAGCGGCTGTTTAATAGCCTTGGGAAAGCATTCAAGATATTGTGTGTCAAACATGGCCAGTTCATGGTTGCCCCGGACAGAAACCACGTTTTTTTTCATTAATAATTTAATGGTCTCTTCGGGCTGATCGCCATATCCGATAATATCTCCCAGACAGATGAACTGATCAATTTGATATTTTTCCATGTCTGAAAAAACGGCTGCCATTTTTGAATAGCAACTGTGTACATCGGAAAAAACAGCTATTTTCATATTTCTCCCTGGTACCTTATTAAGTCAACTTTCGAAGTTGCCAAATTTGAGTGGGGTCAGGCTTGCATACCCAAAAAAATAAGATCGGATCAGGATAAGTAAACCCCGGGGTTATTTATTCTGGGGGTGATCTGCAAAAATTTTTGCCATAATGGACCCGATCCCGCCCCGGGAAGATTCTTCAACAAATGAATTTTTAACCACCTGGTAAAAGGCCCGGGCAGCCGGTGAAAGGGGTGTGTTTTTTAAATATGCAAAACTGACATCAAGAAATATCTGGGTGTTTTTTATTTTGCGTGAAGCCAGTTTTTTTTCTTTGATTTTGTGATCTATAGAGGGTTTTACCAGAAAGGATATGCCTTCTCCTCTTTCTAAAAGATCAATTATAAACTCCGTATTATTGGACTCCATGAAAACATTGGGGACAGCATTGTGTTTTTTGTAAAGTTCCAGAATTTTTTTCCGGGTACCCGAACCTTCTCCTTTCAGAATGACGGGTTCCATTACAATGTCACAAAATTCAAGTTCATTTTTCCGAATCAAGGGATGATTCACAGGCAGAACAACGACGATTTCTTCCTGGCTGAAGGGAATAAATTGAATCCTTGAATCATTTACTTCCATTTGGGCCACAACAACCACTTCATTTTTAAAGTCCCTCAGGCTGTTGATCATGGCCATGGAACTACCTTCTTCAAGAATAATTTTTATATTTGGATAGGCCCTGTGGAAAACCGAAATAATGGATGGCATAATATGTTTGGCATAGGCTTTTGTACACCCGATTTCCAAAAGTCCCTGATTCAGCTCCTTCATCTGGGTCAGAATGGTTTCAACCTCATCCTCAATACCAAAGATATGTTCGGCTTTTTCAAACAATAATTTCCCCGGAAGGGTGAGGAATAATTTTCTCCCCTGTTTATTAAACAATTTCATATCATGATAATTTTCAAACAATTTAATCTGGGCAGTCACCGCAGGCTGGGAGATAAAGAGTTTTTCAGCAGCAATGGTAAAGCTATTATACTTTGCAACAGTGTAAAATGCTCTCAATTGATTCAAATTGATCATCCGTCGCCATCCTCATTTTTTTTTTTACCACGCAAAAACAAAGTATAAGAAAAACTTATAAATATCATAAATTTATATGAATTGACACTTTTTTTGTCAACAAATATTAATGATCCAACATACTTGTGCCCTTGAATATGATGACCTGTTTTCTTTGACCGTTTACGGCTTCTATCTCAACTTCTCCTGCCGTTCTATGTTTTTACAAGTATGGATCAATTTTTCGGATTTTTTTAGTCAGGTTTTTAACACTTAATTTTTTAATTGGAGGTAAAAATGGCTGATAAGAGTTTTCCTAATCCCCACGAGGTAGAAGCAATTCCCGGCACAGAAGGATGGGAGCGAATGTATCCGTACCACTATTTCTTTACAACCGAAGATAAAGAAAGAGAAGAGTATGAAAACAACATGTTCTGGTTCAACGATGCGCTTCACTATCCTGAGCCCATGTACCCCTTTGATATCATCTGGGATGAAGCATGGTTCCTTTCGTTATCACAATTCAATACACGAATTTTCATGGTTCCACCGGCTTATGGGGTTGATCACAGGATCATCAATGGTAATGTCTACATCACTCCTGTTCCCGTAACCGATCCTGAAGAAGTTCAGAAAAGAGCCCCTTTATTCATGGAAAGAGCAGGTTATTATTATGAAAACTGGGATAAGCTTATAGAGCAATGGGAAAAGAAAATGAGAGGGATTATTTCAGACATTGAAACCCTTGAAATCCCAACACTGCCGGCCATGGAAGATATCTCTGTTGTCAAGAACGGGCTTGGAACCTCATCCGGATATGAACTGATCAAAAATTATGATAAGCTTATAGACCTTGGGATTCGCTGCTGGCAATATCATTTTGAATTTTTAAATCTGGGATATGCCGCCTATACTATCTTTGTTGACTTCTGCACCAAAGCCTTCCCGGACATTCCCTTGCAGAAAATTACCCAGATGGTTGCAGGGATTGATGTTCTCCTTTACCGGCCCGATGATGAATTGAAAAAACTGGCCAAACTGGCAGTTGAATTTGACCTCACATCCCAGATCGGAGATGATACCAAAGACGTTAAAGATGTGATCGCCTCACTTCAGGGTTCTGAAAACGGGAAAAAATGGATCAGCGCCTGGGATGAAGCCAAAAATCCATGGTTTAATATTTCAACGGGGACTGGTTGGTATCATCAGGATATTTCCTGGAACGACAACCTGAATATTCCCATGAGCTCCATCCGGATTTATATTGAAAAACTAAAAGAGGGCCATTCCATTGACAGGCCAGTGGGCGCGGTCAAGGAAGAACGCAAACGGCTTATTTCCGAGTACAGAGGCCTCTTAAAAACCGATGAGGACATAAAGACCTTTGATCAGCTTCATGGAACGGCTGAACTGGTCTTTCCTTATGTTGAGAACCATATGTTTTACGTGGAGCACTGGTTTCATTCAGTGTTCTGGAACAAGATGAGAGAAGTTGCCGTCATCATGACCGATCACAAATTCCTAAAGGGCCAGGAAGATATCTGGTATATGTCCAGAAGCGAAATCAAGGAAGCCTTATGGGATATTGTGACTGCATGGGCTACTGGAACAAAAGGATATGGCCCCCTGCACTGGCCTAAGGAAGTCGCATGGAGAAAAGGTGTTTACAAAATATTCAAAGAGCACCGCCCCCTTCCTGCCTATGGAACTCCGCCTGAAATCATTTCAGAACCGTTTACAGTTGTGCTCTGGGGCGTTACCAATGAAAGCATGGCAGCATGGTCGAAATTAAAAGAAATTGGAGATCCGGACAAGGTCAATGAAATAGAAGGTTTTGCAGGTTCCCCGGGTGTTGTTGAAGGCATTGCCCGGGTATGTCGCTCCGTTGAGGATATCGGTCAGCTCAAGGAAGGAGAAATTCTTGTGGCACCAACCACTTCACCCTCATGGGCGCCCGTATTCCAGAAAATCAAAGGGGTTATCACTGATGTGGGCGGTATCATGAGCCATGCAGCCATTGTATGCCGCGAATACGGCATGCCCGCTGTTGTCGGAACGGGGCAGGCAACAGCCATTATCAAATCCGGCATGAAAATCAAACTTAATGGTGATACAGGACGAGTTTACATCGAAAGGTAAGTTGCTATTATGGAAAAAAGATCTGACTATGTCCTCTGGTTTGAAGAATGTGATATCACATCCATTCCCCTTGTAGGGGGAAAGAATGCAAGCCTGGGAGAACTCTTAAAAGCACAGATTCCGGTTCCCCCCGGCTTTGCAATAACCACCAGAGCCTATACCCTTTTCTTGAGCAGGGCAATATCAAAAAGGATATTTTTAACATCCTGGATAATATCAAAGCCAATGACATGGATTCTGGTGAAGCCGCCAGTAAAACCATCAGGGCGCTTATTGAAAATACCCCCATGAATGATGACCTGCAGGATTATATTGGAGAATTTTACCGTAGACTTTCCAAAAAATGCAATGTCCCTGCTGTTCCTGCGGCTGTTCGATCCAGTGCAACGGCTGAAGACCTGCCGGGAGCCAGTTTTGCAGGACAGCAGGACACCTTTTTGTGGGTCAGGGGGGTGGATGGCATTCTTGAGCATGTGAAAAAATGCTGGTCAAGTCTTTTTACCTCAAGAGCCATCTATTACAGAACAAAAATGGGATTTCCCCATGAACAGGTGGAAATCTCCGTGGGTGTTCAGAAAATGGCCAATGCGTGGACCGCGGGCGTGATGTTTACATTGAATCCAGCCACGGGGGACAGGGCCACCATTGCCATTGATGCAAACTGGGGGTTCGGCGAAAGTGTTGTGAGTGGTGAATGCACACCGGATAATTTTATTATCAATAAAATCACTGACGAAGTGATTAAAAAAACTATTTCCTACAAAACCATTCTGTATACCCGTGATCCTGAAAATCATTGCGTTATAAAACAGGATGTCCCCGCGGAAAGAGCAGATATTCAATGTGTGGTGGATAAAGATGCCATTGAACTTGCCAGAATCGGAAAACGCATTGAAAAACATTATGGCAAGGCCATGGACATTGAATGGGCAATTGATAAAGACACACCCGGCCAGGCAAAAATCATGATTCTTCAAAGCAGACCGGAAACCGTCTGGACCAGCAAAAAAATAGAACCGGTCATGAAAACAAGATCATCCGCGCTAGAGCATATATGTGCCGGTCTTATTGCAGGAAAGAAAATCAACAGTTGATTGCATGGTTGACATGGTACAACTGACAAAGGAGAAAAATTTATGAAAGACATGAGAGATTTCGTGGCAGTCTGTGAGGAAAAAGGTCTGTTAAAACGAATTACCGCTGAAGTTGACTGGAATCTGGAATTATCCCATATCGCAAAATTAAACGAGGAAGCACAAGGCCCCGCACTTTTATTTGAAAATATAAAAGGGTATGATACACCCGTTATCACCAGTGTCTGCACAACGGTACAGCGATTGGCAATTATTATGGGGATGTCCGAAAATTCAAGTCTTACGGATCTTTATAAGGGCTGGGCCCAAAAAGCAAAAAAACCCATACCACCCAGATATATCGATAAAGATAAGGCTCCGTGTAAGGAAAATATCATGATGGGCGATGATGTAGATCTCTATAAATTCCCCATACCCAAGTATTATCCTCTGGATGGGGACAGATTTTATGGTACTGCTCATTTTGTCATCACAAAAGATCCTGATTCCGGATGGGTGAATCTGGGGACCTATCGCGGGCAGCTTCTGGGTAAGGATAAAGTCGGCACCCAGTTTATTAAAGGCAAACATGCTGATATCATGCTGAAAAAATACCAGGCCCTGAAACAACCCATGCCCGTGGCATCGGTTTCCGGATGTGATCCTATATTGTTTCTCGTTGGAGCGGCCAGGGTCGGTGCATTTACAAGTGAATATGATGTAGCCGGGGCCTTCCGCGGTGAAGCCATTGAAGTGGTAAAAGGCGAAGTGGTTGACCTGCCCATTCCTGCCCATGCCGAGATTGTTGTCGAAGGCTTTGTGGATGCGGATAAATTCATGGAAGAGGGGCCCTTTGGTGAATATACGGGGTATTATTCCGGAGTGGGAACGGATCCCAGAAATTTTATTGATGTCAAATGCATAACCCACAGAAATAATCCCATCCACTGGGGAACCACCGTTGGCCGTGCCATAACGGATACACACATGACCATGGCATTGTCCTATGGCGCTACCCTCTGGCAGCAGCTCAATGAGATGAATATTCCAGGATTGAAAGCGGTTTATTGTCCGCCCGAGGGAGCTGGACGATTCCTTGCCATTATCTCCATGAAACAGATGTACCCAGGGCATGTGGATCAGGTTCTGACTGCATCCATCTCAACGGAAATGGGCGCCTATGGGCTTAAGACGGTGATTGTCGTGGATGAAGATATAGATCCATGGGATATTCCCCGGGTGCTGTATGCGTTGAGTTTCAGATTCCAGCCCAACCGTTCCCAGGTCATCAAGAGAGGTCGGTCTACCCCGCTTGATCCGTCATTGCCCATTGATGCGAGATGGATCACGGGACGACTCCTTTTAGATGCAACCATTCCCTATGAATGGGAGCACAAACCCATCCCCATAGAGCTTGATCCGGATGTGGTTGCAAGGGTTAAGGCAAGATGGTCTGAGCTTGGATTTTAAGAAGAGGATACGTTGTGAAACCAATTCGATATACAAAAGAAATGACAGATGAATTTCTGAAAGACGGATACTGGACCCGGGAAACATTCTATGATTTCTGGGAAAAAAATGCCAGAGAAATGCCTGACCAGGAAGCTTTGGTAGATTCAAAATACAGGCTGACATGGAAAAAAGCCGTTGAACTTGTGGATGCCATGGCCATATCCTGGGTTGAAATGGGAATCGAGAAACACTCCAGAGTGATTATTCAGTCTCCCAACAGCGTATATGGGTTTCTGGCAAGAATTGCATGTGAGCGGGCAGGTTTAATTTCTCTGACGGTTTATCCGTACCTGAGGAAAAAAGAGCTGACCTACATGGTGGACAGAACCAAGGCGTCAGCCGTGATTATTCTTCATACCTACAATAATTTTAATTATTTAGAAATGTATGAAGAGCTTCAAAAAGAATTTTCTCATCTGAAAAATATTTTCCTGTTTGATGACATCGTGCCCCAGGATGCGCCGGAAGGCACCTTTTCATTGACTGCCATGGCTGAAAAAAGAAATCAATTGCCCGTGGACACGTTAGTGCTTGCCAAAAGACGGTTTGATGCCATTGAAGATATCTCCATTTTAACCACCACCTCGGGAACCACTGGAATTCCAAAGCTGGTTGAATGGCCGACTGCCCCGAGGATCTGCACGTCTAAAGGCCGTGTGGATATCTGGGGTCTGACAAAGGATGATATCACCATGGCCATTGCCCCCCATGCCGGCGGTGCTGCCGGGACCCTGACCTATTTTGCAGCACCCATTGCAGGGGCCAAAACTATTATGCTGGAAGACTTCTCCCCGGATGCAGCCCTGG
>Ga0164315_10003044_pt1 | contig 12944 bp, 12 predicted proteins | sample GuaBasSedimGuay6_FD_113737 | JGI IMG/M metagenome (GOLD analysis project Ga0164315, IMG submission 113737) | Subseafloor sediment microbial communities from Guaymas Basin, Gulf of California, Mexico - Guay6, Core 4569-2, 0-3 cm | ecosystem: Environmental > Aquatic > Marine > Hydrothermal vents... | reverse complement strand
CCCCCATTCAGAGGCCCGTAGGGCTGACATGTTTGTAGAACCAGACACCCCCATTCAGAGGCCCGTAGGGCTGACATGTTTGTAGAACCAGACACCCCCATTCAGAGGCCCGTAGGGCCGACATGTTTGTAAAATGACCGGTTTGATTTTTTATGCTTCTCAGCTTTCGCAAATAAGCTTCGATTTGTTTGGCAGAAAGTCAGAAGCTCCTCGAATATCCTCCCAAGCAAATGATGCCAGCGGTTTTTCGGTTTTAAGGTGATTTTCCAAGAAAGAACATCCCACTGTGGAATTTGGGGTGGGAGCGTGAGGCAACCCTACAACGTAATGGGATGTTCTTTTCTGGAAATCGCATTAGCTGATTGGATAATATTGGCATATTGAACCAGTTTGTCATTTTGCAATCCTGACCTGTTTTTGTGAACGAATTTGGTTACAGCACTGGCCATAAGTTCAAACAACAATTCCATAGCCAATTTTTGCAGATAATAATCTCCATGTTCGGTGGCTATGATCTGCCATGCGATTGGTATAACCAAAGTTGGATTACGCTCAGACAACTCGCTGAGGGCCGAGGTGGCGATGTAAAGTTCATTGCATAGTGCCAATTGCCCCAAAGTATCGTCTGGCAAGGCAGCATAATCAATATCATAATCATCCAATATTATTATATCTTCCACATTCATGAGTTGCTCCTAAGACTTGGATTCGGCAGACATTTCGGACATGAAAATCACGGTTGTCAAATACTTTCGACCATCATTCAGGACTTGCCAATAACTTTGAATGTGCAACCTGCCTAACGGGGCATCTATTTCACTAAACTGATGGCTGGTTGCGGAAACTGACTGACCCACAATTAACAGATGCCCAAAAAGTTGTCTCACAAGCTCCTCCGAGTCTCTGAGTCCCACATCTCGGACAGCTTTCAAATTTCCCTGTGAACGCCGCCAGTTATATTCCAAACGCTCTAACCGTTCCAAACATTTCAATTTTTCATGATCCTTGGAAAATTTGCGCTGATTGCCATGCCGTTCCTGACGTAATTGTGACAGTTCAGCCTGTTCCGGAAACTGAATCCGACCCAGACCAAACATCGTGATTTTAGTGACAGAGATAAGAACATTTCCTCGTTTGGCGCACTGAATTGTTTTACCATAAAGTGAGGAGATTTCAACAATTTCAAATGGCGTGTCATCTGTCATATATTTTAACCATTACTTGATAATTTTATGGGTTCCCGTGACTGGCACCGTTACGATTTATCCCGATTGGAATCAGAATCGCCTTAGACACTCCGCCGAGCAGCGGGTTTTCAGAGTTTTTGTCGCCTTTGTCTGCTTATTGTTGAATTTATTTATTTTTACAATAAGTTTATCACATCTTTTAAAAAGATGTATATGTCAGGATTATCATATTGTCAAGCAAATAAAAAGTCCTGCTTCCCCGAAAGTTGAACTCGAATTTGAAGCAGACTGTTTTCAATGACCAAGAAATCTCCTGCACCAAATTTCAATGCAGAGCCAGCCAACCCCCCATTCAGAGGCCCGTAGGTCTGACATGTTTGTAGAACCAGCCAAACACCCCCATTCAGAGGCCCGTAGGGCCGACATGTTTGTAGAACCAGCCAGACACCCCCATTCAGAGGCCCGTAGGGCCGACATATTTGTAGAACCAGCCAGACACCGCCATTCAGAGGCCCGTAGGGCCGGCATGTTTGTAGAACCAGCCAGACACCGCCATTCAGAGGCCCGTAGGGCCGGCATGTTTGTAGAACCAGCCAGACACCGCCATTCAGAGGCCCGTAGGGCTGACATGTTTGTAAAAAGTCCTGCTTCCCCGAAAGTTGAACTCGAACTTGAAGCAGACTGTTTTCAATGGCCAAGAAATTTCCTGCACCAAATTTCAATGCAGATCAGTGAAAAAATTGTATAGGCGGCATCTATACGGTTATTTCTGTCAAGTTCAAGCAAATTCCTGATGCCGGCCGGATCAAACAAACCTCTGTTTTTCAGAGAATTTTCAGAAAGCACATCTTCCACCAAGTCACGAAGCGGATGTCTGAGCCAGTATCTTCAATAGTTGTTTACTTTGCGGCTTTTATCAGCATGAACAAACCGTGTCCGGGGAAGAAGGTTTGGACAAACCACCTTGGCCAGAGCAGCCTTGCTATGGAAAGCAACAAACCTTTATGACGCTGACCGGCTTGTGAAGTCAGTAAATCTCCGTGTGTCAAAACGGTTTTGATCTCAACATCTTTAAAATTTCTGAAAAGTTTTTCTGCTTCTCGGATTGAGTAAGCTTTGGTTCCGGGACTTTCCAAATATTGACTGTAGATTTTTTTCAAAGAAGTTAAAGGTTTCAGCCTTAATAATGCGTATCTCAGCCACAACATATAACCGACAAAACTGTATTTGTGGTAGATCATAATTTTTGCCTCACCGTCCGGCTTCAAGACACGAAGGACTTCGTCAACAGATTTTTTTGTGTCAGGCGTATGATGCAGAACGCCCCACGAGTAAACCAGATCGAATTTTTCATCGTCAAAAGGCAGTTCTTCCGCATCATGCACTATCAGCTCCGAACTCAGACTGAAAAGCTCAAACCGCTTACGCGTATGACAAACGGCTCTCTCTGTCAGGTCAATACCATAGAGAATCGCTCCCGCTTTGGCAAAGTTGTGATGATCAGCCCCTAAGCCAATACCTATCTCCAGAACTTTTTCCTTATCATAGCGTTGAAAATCGGCAAAATCAGCAATAAAGGGTTCTAAATTATAGCGTATTTCTGATTGTTTCAGATAGTATTCCTTGGTTTGCTCTTTCAAATACAGGGATTCCCCACAAGAAGCAGATTCCCAAAAATCATGTACAGCTTTTTTGTCAGTATCCATCAAAATGTCTCCTTAATGATCTAAAAACAACTTACACCACAGTTCGACGCAAATCATAGCAAAAAATGTATAGGCTGCATCTGTGCGGCCTTTTCTGTCAAGTTCAAGCAAATTCCTGACACCGGCCGGATCAAACAAACCTCTGTTTTTCAGAGAATTTTCAGAAAGCTCATCTTCCACCAGGGGGCGAAGCTGATTTCGCAACCAGTATCTCAGGGGCGCGCCGAAGCCGGTTTTGGGACGATAAATTACCTCGCTCGGAAGATATGGTTCCATTGCCTTCTTGAAAATCCATTTTCCGATTCTCCCGCGCTGCTTGTATTCAACAGGTAGCCGGGTTGCCAAAGAAATCAGATCGGGATCAAGGAGCGGAACCCGGATTTCAACGCCTGCACCCATTCCCATTTTGTCTGTATAATTCAGGTTGTGATCAGCCAGAAAATACTTGCCTTCGAGATACAGCATCCGGTTTAACGGAGGTGTATCTTCAGGAAGGTTGGATAATGCAGAATGAAGCGGATATGAAGGGTGTGCAGATGATATAAGCTGATCTTTCAACATAGAACCATATAAGGGAAACAGCAGGCCCGGATTTATCCAGAAGAAATAACTGGCAATACGGTCATCACCGTTCAGGTCTGCATATTGAAAGGCTTTGGCAACTCGGCGTCCCAATGAATTGCTGACCGGGATATGATGTGTGGCGGATGCAATTCTGCGACGCAAAACTCCGGGCATCCAGTTCCAGTATTTTTCCTGCATAAGGGCAAAATGGCGGCGATAGCCTGAGAAGATGTCATCCCCCCCCGCGCCGGACAGCAGCACCTTGATTCCGTATTCCCTTGCCAACTGGCTGATGAGCAAGACATGGAGCGGCGCGGGATCGGCCTGGGGTTCATCCAGAAGCCAGATCATTTTTTCCAACTGATCAATCATTTCCGGCCCTGGCTGAACTACATGAAGGTCAACATTCAGATGTTTTGCTACTTTTCGGGCATAGGGCAAATCCGCTGTCATTCCGTCAGAGGTTTCCGCATCTTTGCCTTCAAAACCGATGGTGAAGCACTGAAGTCTTTGCTCCGGGGCATATTGCCGGGCAAAAGATACCACTGCACTGGAATCAAGCCCGCCGGAAAGAAACGCACCCACCGGAACATCCGCCACCATCTGCCGTTTTACAGCCTGCTCAAGATGCTGCCGAACCTGGACAATGGCTTCTTCAGATGAAATCGGCTCAATGGACTGATGATAAGGCAAGTCATAAAACTGCCAGTGCCTTCTTATCTGCCCGTCTTTGACAATCAGCGCATATCCCGGCTCCAGTTTTTTGACGGACTCAAGCGGTGTGTGCGGCGCAGGACACCAGAGATAAGTCAGATAGTATTGAATTGCCTGAGGATCAATGGTCCGCTCAACAGAAGGTTCGGCCAGCAGGGCCTTGAGTTCGCTTGCAAACAGGAAGCCTTTTTTGTTTTCCGTGTAATAAAATGGCTTCACGCCAACGCCGTCACGGGCCAGAAACAGTGCCTCACTTCGGGTATCCCATATTGCAAAAGCAAATATTCCGTTAAGATGAGAAAGCATCTCTGTGCTGTCACGCAGGTAGAGATTCAGCAAAACTTCAGTATCAGTCTGGCTTTTAAAAGAATACCCTTGTTTGAGCAACTGCTCCCGCAGTTCCCGGTAATTATAGATTTCTCCGTTAAAAACAATGACAACCGTGTTTGTGGAATCCCACATCGGCTGATGCCCCTGCGGAGACAGGTCTATAATTGAGAGCCGACGGTGAGCAAGACCTGTTGAACTTTTCTGATGAAACCATACTCCTGAATCATCAGGGCCCCGATGGGCAATCGTGTCATTCATTCTGGACAACAGCGTTCTGTCAAATTTTCCTGAAAAACCGGATATTCCGCACATTATTTTTTCACCTGCTGCATTTTCAGTTCCAGATATTTCGCGTCAATCAGAAAAGGAAACCATAATCCTTGTAGAAAATGATAGACAAATGCGGCGCGTCCGTCAAGAAAACCGCCCCGTAGGATATAGCGATAGAAAAAGTAGATAAAAGGCCTGATCAGAGGAGGGAGGCGGTTCCATACTTTGAAACGCAGCCATCGTTTTCTTTCAGCTTGAGTGCCCCAAAACCGTACATGAATTAGTTCCTCTTCATTTTTTCTGAACAGTTCCAGAGCCTCCAGAGTGGCAAAACGGTTATGTTTGGCAATCCAGTCTGTCACTCTCTTTCGATCTTCATGTATGAAATCATGTTTGAGAGCGCCTGTTTTGCCCTCTACAATCAGGTGTTCATTTACCGCACGTTCTTCACATCGGGCTTTCCCTTGTCGAAACAGGCGCAAGATAAAAGTGGGATAGTAGCCTCTCTTTATCCATTGACCCATCCATAGCAATCGCCACTTGATATAAAATCCATTCTCCTCTGGATCAGAATTGATAAGTTGGCTGATTTCTTCTTTTAAATCATCCGGTATCCATTCATCTGCATCCAAGAAAAACACCCATTCCGTATCTATTGGCAATTTCTCAAGGGCATGATTCCGCTGTTTGGCATAATTTTCAAAAGGGCTTTTGAAGATAGCACAATCATAATTTTCTGCTATTTTTACAGTCTGATCGGTACTGAAAGAATCCAGAATAAAAACCTGTTCTGCCCAGCCGCGTACAGAATCAAGTGCCTGAGCGATATTGGCTTCTTCGTTATAAGTGAGAATAATGATGGCTATATCACTTTTTTTTTCAAGTATCATGTAATATTCCTTATCATCTCAATAAATTCTTGGGCATAACGTGTCCATTCCCAATTAAAGGAGGCTAATCGTTCCTGTCCATTCTCAATCAATCTGTCTTTTATGTTAAAAGCTCTGATTATCGCCTCTGTTCCTGCTTCAAAATCTTTAGCTGGATAGTAGAGAGCCGCATCTTCACACATTTCTCTGTTTACATCTGTTCCTGCCGCAACTATGGGTAGGCCGTGTCCCATTGCTTCGACCATGGAAAAACCGAAAGATTCGCAAAGTGATGGATAAATCATCAAATCACATTTTTCATATAGTGAACCCATCTGTTGCTGAGGGATTCTGCCCATGAAAACGACGTTTTTCTCAATTCCAAGTTCACAAATCCGATTCGAGTAGCAATCGAAACCTTCGGGCCAGTCAGAATAATCAATTGTAGCAAACAATTTGAAATTGATATCTCTTTTTTTCAGACACACCAGCATATTGAATAATACATCAAACCCTTTATGCCGTGCCAAATGGGTAGGATAAAGTAGCTTGAGACCATCAAATTCGAGGAGTTTTGCATACCTTTCTTCAAGGGGTTTTTGATAATTATTTTTTGAAAACCCATGATAAAGCGTATGAAATTTTCTGTTCTTTACTTCGGGGCATATTCCTTTGATCATCTCTGTCATTGCATTTGTCGGCGTTACGATCAAATCTGCCCGCTTCATGGATTCAATAGCTAATCGCCGCCGCAGAAGCGTTTCTATTTTTTCCCGACCTGTGATCTGAGATAAATAATAGTCACAGTAATAGAGCGGATTCCGTTGAAAAAAAATATGTGGAATCGGTGAAAAAATCGGACCGAAATTTGTCAGAGAAACAATGGAATCATATTTTTCCCTGCTCAATTTCCAAGGAATTTCAAAGAGATCAACTGCCAGCCGTTTTATCCAATTTGAAACAAAGCTGTTGGAGATTCGTTCTATGGATATGTTTTTGGAAACTGAGATAGTCGGAAAGGATTCACGGACCAGTACCGTATATTCACGTTCTGAGTCTTGTCTTCCCAACTCGGGCAGAAAATTTGTCAGATGGCGCATTGCGCCGCCCATGTTTGCGCCAAGGGCATGAATCAGAACTTTCATTTATTGCTCCTGTTTGCCGTATATACAGTCTTTGCCCATCCTTTTAAACCAGCATCCGTATTTTTGGTCTTTTGAGCGAGCCATTCCTGTACCGGAATTGAAAATCCGGTTTTATCTCTATATAATATTTTATCTGGAAGCGATTTAATAGGTGTGTTCGCCATATCTGCCTTTCTGGGTGATAGATTTGATAGAGATAAGGAGACTATCTTCTTCAGTAACTCAATATCCACGAATGGCACACGGATTTCCAGAGAATGTGCCATTCCCGCCCAGTCTGAGTCTCTTAAAAGCTGATTCCGCATATACCACGACATCTCCAGAGCCGAAATTTTCAAATGATCGGATTTTATACCACGAATGGTTTCTTCCAATCGTATCAACGGCTGAAGTTCTTTCCATCCCTCCCGTACCAGATCACCTTCCAGAAAAGTTGGCAGTTCCCATGGCATAAAAAGACTGCGCCGAAGCAAATATGCTCCTTCGCAACTTTTTCCATATTCAAGCAATCCTGCATATTTCGGAGAAGTAAATCGTTTTAATAGTGAAGTGGAAATCCAGTGAAACGGTCTTTCCAATTGACGAGCATAAGGAATATTTTGAACAAACCTTAGCAGTTGTGGAATTTGTCTGAAACTGGAATACCCCCCAAACAATTCATCTCCGCCGACACCTGACAAAGCCGCTTTTAATCCGCTTTCGGAAGCAACTTTGCTGACAAAGTAGGTATTGACACCATCAATCGTCGGCTGATCCATCACATTCAGAAGATGATGGAAATCTGATTCAAAATCAGATTTGGATATCCATCGGGTGTTATGAGAAGTCCTGTAATGCTTTGCGACCTGTTCAGCCAATATTGTTTCATCCCTCTCCGATCCTTTATATTCGTGGAATCCCAGGGAAATGGTTTGCAGTTCTGATCCCTCTGTCTCCGAAGCCAACGCGGTTAATGTACCTGAATCAAGTCCTGAAGAAAGAAATACACCCACCGGAACATCTGCAATCATATGATGTCTTACGCTATCCATCAGTGCATCTCGGAGATATTCTTTTCTGTCCTCATCTTTTATTTTTTTCTTATCAAAAATGCTATCACTCAGCACATCTTGAATGTTGTAAAAGGTTCTGAATTCTTTCCGTCCCGCTTTGTCTATCCACAGAGATGTTCCGGCAGGCAATGAACGAATGCCTTTGTAAAGGGTGTAAGGCTCCGGAACATGACCCCACAGGAAAAATCCCACATGCCCGGCAGGTTCCGGTGAGGTGTCAATATAACCGCCTTTTAGCAAGGCTTTTATCTGTGAAGCTATCCGAAGCGTGTATCCGTCATCAGCGTAATAAAGCGGTTTAATGCCAAAAGGATCGCGGGCTATGAACAGTCCTTGTTTATCCTGATCCCATATCGCAAAGGCATACATGCCTCGCAGCTCATGAACCATATCTTGCCCTTTATGGGCATAAAGATGCAACAACACTTCTGTATCGCCGGATGTACGGAAATGGAAGCCTTCCTGTTTCAGCATGTCTCGGATAGCTTGGTAATTGTAGATTTCACCGTTGAAAACAATACCGATTTTTCCGTCTTCAGACATCATTGGCTGAGAAGCGGCATCACTTAGATCAATGATCGAAAGGCGGCGATGTGCCAGCCCGATTTCACAGCTTTTATCAATCCAAAGTCCGTGTCCGTCTGGTCCTCTGGAGATCATTGCATCCCGAATTTTAATCAGTTCATCTTGAGATACGGGGGAACTCCCTTCACGATAGGAAAAAATTGCGACAATGCCACACATTATTTTAATCCTGTTCTTTTGATAAATCGTTGTGCCAAATACTGACAGATACAGTTGTTTTGCCCCATTTTTTTGTTCTTTCTGGATTCAGAAAAGCTGATTCAACTTTTTGCTGGTGAAGTTGAAAGATGAACCAGAATATCTGTCTGCTCATATTGAATAGCAGAATATGGCGCATCAAGCCAGCTTTTCATTATCAGGACTATAATTTCGTTTGAAAATATATGGATTTAGTTGTCCAACTTGAAGGCTTCTGCTGGAAAGGATCAATTCATACGCCTGTTCATAAACTGCCGCTACTCGATCTATGGAGAATAAGTTTTCAATACGGGCACGCATTGCTGCTCCTAGTTGTAATCTTAACATTTCGTCTTTGATCAGTTCGATCAAACGGTCGGCTAATGCTTTACGGTCACCCGGTTGAATAAGAAAGTGCTCACCTTTGCTACCTACCTGTATAGCGGTACCGCCTATCTGTGTGGAGACTATTGGAATACCTGCACGCATAGCTTCAAGTATAGCGTTAGAATTTCCTTCTGCATAGGAAGGAAGGACAAAGATATCTGCCGTGGTAAGTTTCGCCGAAACATCTGCACAAAATCCGCAAAACTCCACAGAGTTACCAAGGTTAAGTGATTGTGCCAGCGATTTCAAATCATCTTTTTGTGAACCATCTCCGATAATATACAGCTTTACAGGGTGAGCAACATGCATTTTGACCAAGTGCCACGCGTACAGAAGGTCAATCAAACCCTTTTCTTGAGAAAGACGCCCTACAAAAAAAGCATTAACTGAATCCGACAAATGTGAACGCGAACGCCTAATATTTGGCGGTAAAAGCGGAATTCCGTTAGTCACTTTCAGCACACGTTCTTTGGGAAAGCCAATACATTCCAGTTCAGCCAAACTTTCAGGGGTCATGGCGATAATTGCATCGGATTTCTTGAGTAACACAATCCGTAATAAGCCAAAGAGACGACGCCTGATTCCCGGAATACCATAAGTACCGATGTTAGGCAACTTAGTGATGACAGGTATCTTAAACGCTTTTGCAAAAAGTGTTACGAAAGCGCCAAACCAACTGATGTTATGAATGTGGATCAGATCAATTTCATGGCGGAGCCGGAGAAGAATACGCGATAGTTTAAAAGGATAAAGTAAAAACCGGACAGGACTGAAATCAATCCATCCTATCCGATGGATCTGAATCCCATCAACGATCTCTGTATCCTTCTGTCCCTGATCAAATCTGCTTGATAGTGCATGAATGACATGTCCTCGCCTGAGCAGCGATTTGCTCAACTCATGCGCCTGACGCTCAAGTCCTCCGACAACAGGAAAAGGATATTTAGGAACTACCATTAAAATATTCATAATTGTTTATTAACTTTTTTTGGTAGTGGTATTATTGCGACTGATACTCATCTTTTATTTGCTAATAAATCAAATGATTGTAAGAAATTTTCAGTTCTTTTGGAAGCACTACCACTTTTTTTTCGATATCGCATTCTAAATTTTCCCAATTTCGTTATTATCGGAAATGTTAAAAAATTACTGATTATTTACATATCATCTTGCTTTTAAGTGTTCATATATCAAGTGCAAGCGTGGCAAAACACTTTTCAGAGAAAAGCGTGATTCAAAAGATTTTCGTGCGTTCATACCGAACTGCGTTCTCATTGATTTATCCCGTAATAGTAATTCTATGGCAAGAGCAAGCTGTTTTATATCACCTACATTTACAATCAATCCCGAAGCAGGATATCCCAAAATTACCGAGCTTCCAGACACACGGGTGGAAACGACTGGCAAACCAGATGCCATAGCTTCTATCATGCTATTGGATAGCCCTTCTCGATTGGACGAAATCACATAAATATCGGCTGCCTGATACCATCTCTCCACATCGCTACGCTTACCGGCAAGATATACACTGTCTGCTATTTTCAGTTCCTTAATTCTTGCTTTTATTCTGTCCTGTTCCGGTCCATCGCCAACCAATGCCAGTAATACTCCGGAACGAACATTAGAATCAATAGCTGCCCAGGCATCCAGAAGACCGAGAGGATTTTTTTCCGGGGACAATCGTCCGACATAAAGCACCAAGCATTTACAGTTCATGCCGAGCGCCCCCCGCGCAACAGTCCGCTCTTCTGGAGAGACTGGATAAAATTGACGACCATCCAAGCCATTGGGAATGAGGTGGACATTTTCAGGTGGAATGCCAAAACGGATAGCCTCTTTCCGTGTTTCTTCACTGATCGCAATACAAACACTAACCTGACGATGAAGAAAAGCAAGAATACCTCCGATGATACTCTTTCTCACACTTTGTTCGATTCCCATTGCATCAGAACTGGTTAGCTTGAGTACTGTGGGACGGCCTAGCAGCTTGCCCATCACAACAGACAGGGCGGCGTGAAGACCATACTGATGTACATGCCAGACATCAAAATTTCGTCCTTTAAGGAGCAGAAAGCTGAAAAAGGATGTCAGGCTGCTTATCATATGGAAATAACGCTGATAAAGACACGGTAGCCGGCGAATCTTATAACCATCAATCTGCTCAACAGCCGGCCATTTACGGTCACGCTGTTCCGTAATCACGACAATCTTCAATCCACGTTGAGACAAAGCTGTAGATAGCCGTTCCGCAGCCCGTTCATATCCTCCGACAATTGGGCGGAATTGGGGGCTGATCATCAGAATACTGATTGGCGTATTGTTGTCTGTCATTGATTAGATGTCTCTTGATAATGTTAATTTGTTGATATGCACGACTCATTGCAAACCCTAATATGGGAATAGTAGCTATCTCCTCAAGTAGATTATGTGATGCAAGGCTGAATAAACAAAGCCACAGAATAAAAAACCACAGCGGCTCCGATATTTTAAGTGCAGAATAACTGGCAATCATAATTAATCTTGCGATAAAGGCTAAATAAAAAAAAAGCCCTAAATATCCATAATCTATCATTATCGCTATGAACATATTGTGCGGTCCTTCGATCATATTACTTACCGTTCGAACCCCCTCGCCAGTGAAAGGATTCTTTATTGTATTAACAGAATCAAGAGCTAACCTGCCTCTCGTCTCATTGTAGTTGTCGAATAAATCAGTTTTTATAAGTGAATCAAGGCGATTTTTCGCGGCAAATGAAAGAGGCATATTATGATAGATATATGAGGATGACAGTAATGCAATAACCATTACACTTAGGCTGATCATTATGATTCGCAGGAGGTACTTACGATTTACCCTTACTGCTATAAAAATAGCAATACATATTGTAGCGGAAATAATACCAGCGCGACTGAATGTTACGAATACCCCAATAAAAATCAGGGAAATCAGAATCTGATCAATAATATCTATCTTCCCAGTACGAGATAAGAGAATTGTAAGTCCATAGCCAAGTATGGCAGATGAACTGATATTAGGGTTGACATAAAACCCGGCAGAACGTCCAGGGGCAGTACTCCAAATATTGTTCTCTATGAAGAGTTCATAAAGATTTAGTGTAACCCCGACTACCACAACCACAGAAATTGAAAGAATAATGGTACCCTTAAATTCAGATCGTAATATAGATGCAACCAGAAATACCATCACGACGCCAATCAGCGACGTATATGTACCACGTTCAAAGGAATGGATAGAAGTCATCATCAGAAAAAGTGGATAAACAAGTATAAACAAGACAAAAAGATAGTCTTTGAAGAAAATAAAATTGAGAAGTTGTCTGCGAAATATAAAAAGGAAATACACAGCCCCTACCAGAATGATGACACCTTGATATGCCGCTTCCTGGGAATAATATTGAGCCGCATTAGTTCCAATAGCAATCATCCAAAGAAATGCAATAATTTTATTCATGATCAATGTATCTCATCCGAATCAAGCAGTGTTTCGTAAATATTGATATACTGATTCGCCACAGCCCCTATGGAATAGCAAAGTTCGACCCGCTCCCTCGCCTTCCGGGCATAATGCTCGGCTACACCTTCTCCCTCAACCATATTTCGCATTGCCGCTTCAAGTGCATTACAATCTTCCACAGGCACCAGAATCCCTGCGTTACCACCATCCAGAACTTCTCGGTTTGGCGGAATATCGTTTGCAATACAGGGCAAGCCTGACGCCATTGCCTCCAGTAAAGCATTTGACAATCCTTCCCGCCGCGAGGGTAAAACAAAACAATCAGCCCATTCCAGCCATTTTTCTGGTAGATCAAAACCCGGCATATATATGCGGCTTCGTGCTTGGCAATTATCTACTTGTTGTTTGGTTTCGTCGAAAAGGTCGCCAGAGCCGACAACAGCCAGCTCAAGATCAGAATGTTTTAATGCCAGACGCCCGAAT
>Ga0164315_10003043_pt1 | contig 12945 bp, 11 predicted proteins | sample GuaBasSedimGuay6_FD_113737 | JGI IMG/M metagenome (GOLD analysis project Ga0164315, IMG submission 113737) | Subseafloor sediment microbial communities from Guaymas Basin, Gulf of California, Mexico - Guay6, Core 4569-2, 0-3 cm | ecosystem: Environmental > Aquatic > Marine > Hydrothermal vents... | reverse complement strand
TGCAGTACATGTTTAATGCCATCGAATTCAAGAGTATGGCCTGCATTAGGTCCTCCTTGAAATCTTGCTACAACATTATATTTCGGGGCCAGGAAATCAACTATTTTCCCCTTGCCTTCGTCTCCCCACTGGAGCCCTAGTAGTATATCTACCTTCATTTTTTAAGCTTGTAGATTAGATTTAGCTTCTGAAATGGTGCCGAACACCTTAAAAATAGCCTGTAGTTTAGTAATTATTAATAATTTCTGAACACTTTCAGATGGATTAATTAAGCAGAGCTCTCCTCCTTTATTACGAACTTTAGTTAGCAGTGTAATTAATACGCCAATACCACTACTATTAATGTAACGCACATCAGAAATATCGATAATCGCATTTAAATTCCCATTACCGTTGAAGCTACCTAGCTCAGAGATGATTTTAGGGCCATTCTCTTCTCCTATAAGATCCCCGGAGAGTGAAACCACTAAGAACCCATCTTCAAGCTTAAAATTATAATCCATTATTCTAATTTATTTTTTACTCTTTTTCGTTTGACAATCTCCACATATTCCATACAAATTAAGTGAATGATGCAGAATCTCAAAATTAAGAAGTTCTCCAACCATTACCTGAATATTATGAACCCTGGGATCGCAAAATTCAACAACTTTATGGCACTCTGTACAAATCAAATGGTCATGTTGCTTATAACCATAGGATTTCTCAAACTGAGCCAGGTTCCTGCCAAATTGATGCTTGCTTACCAAGTCACACTCAACTAACAAATCTAATGTATTATAAACTGTAGCCCGGCTAACTCGGTAATTCTTGTTTTTCATGTAGATGTATAAAGATTCCACATCAAAATGCCCATTACGAGAATAGATTTCCTCAAGAATAGCGAACCGCTCAGGCGTTTTACGCAAACCTTTATTTTCAAGGTATGCGGTAAAAATTTTTTCTACCTGTTCAAAACTAGTCCTAAGTTTGCTCATTTATAATTGCTATCAACCACTCCAGATAGTAGGAGCCAAATATTTTTACTTTTTAGATTGCTCTATAGTTCTATGTGTAAAGGTCTCTTTTTTTCTAGTAACTTTTACTACTCCCTCAACATTTTCAATTTGTTTTATTAAAGATTTCAGCATCGATTGGTCATCAATATACAATGATATCTTCCCTTCAAAAATTCCAGTATCAGTATCAACTTCAATTGAGCGCATATTTACATTGTGCTTATTAGAAATAACTATAGTAACGTCACTAATTAGCCCTACTCTGTCAGTGCCAATAATTTCCAAGTCAACAACAAATGATGATTTGTGCTTGGAAGCCCATTTCGCCTTGATAACCCTGTGCCCATGACTTGATAATAACTCAGGCGCATTGGGGCAGGATGTACGATGAATTTTTATGCCATCTGAAACAGTTATAAACCCAAACACATCATCACCAGGGATAGGGTTACAGCAGGCCGCAATTTTATAATCAATAACATCCAAATCTTCCCCTATAAAAAGAATGTCATCTTCTACTCCCTCTTTGCTAACTTTCTTACGTTGCAGAGATTTAAGCTCCTTTATATTCTTAGGCCGGCTTTTAGTTTTTGTCTGATCAGCTAATGACTGTTTAAATCTTTTAAATTCTCGCGAGTCGATATGCCCCTTGCCTACATCATAGAGTAAATCTGTAGTATTGTTATAACCAAAAAATGATGTAAGCAGATTATAGGTCTCTGTATCAACATTAATTTTTAGCTGCTTCAGCTTTCTTTGTACAATTTCTTTACCCAGGTCGGCGACAACTCGTTTTTCATCCTGAAGGCCATGCTTAATCCCTGACCTGGCCTTTGAACTAACCACAAATCTCAACCAGTCCTCACTAGGTTTTTGTCTAGAAGAGGTCAGTATTTCTACCTGATCGCCATTCTGCAATCTATAATTAAGTGGCACCAGTTTCTGATTAACCTTTGCCCCAAGGCACGACAGGCCTACCTCTGTATGTACCTCAAAGGCAAAATCAAGGGCCGTAGCCCCATATGGCAAAGTTTTCAAATCTCCATTTGGCGTAAAAATAAATACTTCATCATGATATAAGTTGGCCCTGAAGTCATCCACAAAATCCAGAGCAGAAGCATCACTACTTTCAAGCATAGAGCGAACATCCGCTATCCACATTTCGAGCCCCTTCCCTTTTTGTTCGGGCTTATCTTTGTATTTCCAATGTGCAGCAAAGCCCTTTTCAGCAATTTCATCCATCCGCTTAGTACGAATCTGAACCTCCACCCAACGGCCACTTTTACTCATTACTGTGGTATGTAGCGACTCATAGCCATTTGCTTTTGGCGTACTTACCCAATCGCGTAGTCTATCAGGGTTTGGGTTATAAAAGTCAGTAACCAGAGAATATACTTGCCAACAAGCTGCTTTCTCTGTTTCCTTAGAGGTATTAATTATTATTCTAATTGCAAATAGGTCATATACTTCTTCAAAAGGGATCTCCTTTTTTAGCATTTTAGACAAAATGGAATGCACAGACTTTGTTCTGCCTTTAATGCTAAAATTAAACTTATGTCCATTCAATGAAGTCTGAATAGGCCGAATAAATTTCTTAATAAACCTATCACGAGCTTCTTTAGTAGCACTTATTTTATCTACAAGCTCGTTATATACTACTCTTTCTGTATATTTTAAATGAAGATCTTCCAGCTCTGATTTTATAGCATATAAACCGAGCCTGTGCGCAAGTGGAGCATAAAGAAAAATAGTCTCGGAGGCTATTTTCAATTGCTTATTCTTAGGCATACTTTCTAAGGTTCGCATATTATGCAAACGATCAGCTAGCTTAATTAGAATAACGCGTACATCGTCAGACAATGTGAGCAACATTTTTCTAAAATTCTCCGCCTGACCAGAACTCCCGTATTCAAAGACACCAGTAATTTTAGTTAAACCATCAATAATCTTGGCCACTCTTTTACCGAATGTATATTCAATATCACTAATGGTGTAGTCTGTATCTTCTACTACATCATGCAATAGTGCTGCCACAATAGAAGTTGTGCCCAAGCCTATTTCATCAACACATATCACAGCAACAGCAAGAGGGTGAAAAATATACGGCTCTCCGGATTTACGGCGCATGCCTTCATGGGCAGTAACAGCAAGGTTAAATGCCTTTCTTATTTCCTTAGCATCTCCTTCTTTTAGAAAAGGCTTCGCCTTGCGTAACAGTCTTCTATAACCGTTAACAATCTCCTTATTTTCCTTTTCCAATGCTGCTTCCTGCATATTGCTAATCTTCTTAATACAAATAAACGAAAAATATTGGCGTAGAGTAAAAATGTTGCTTTCTTTGCACTCCGTTCGCGGATGTGGCGAAATTGGTAGACGCACTAGATTTAGGATCTAGCGCCGAGAGGTGTGTGGGTTCGAGTCCCTCCATCCGCACTGAGAATAGATAGATCCCTTGATCACGATTACAATCTGTATCGAGATTAAGGGATTTTGTTTTACAGTTGTCAAAATTATTAATTATGGATATCACGATAAACAAAAAAAGTACAACAGAAGCTCTTATTAAAGTTAACCTAAAGGAAGACGATTATCAACCTAAGGTTGAACAAAAAATTAAAGAATATTCTAAAAAGGCTGATGTAAAAGGGTTTAGAAAGGGGATGGTGCCAACTTCTGTTATTCAAAAGATGTATGGTAAGTCAATTCTTGTTGATGAGATCAATCATTTGGTCTACCACAGTCTCGACAATTACATTAAAGAAGAAAAACTTAAAATTATTGGTGAGCCTATACCAAACAGGAAGAGTGCAACAACTATAGACTGGGATACCCAAACTGAATTTGAGTTTGAATATAATATTGGTCTTGTAGATAATTTTGCGCTAGACGTTTCGAAGAAACAAAAAGTTAATAGATATGATATCAAGATTGATGCTAAAATCAGAAAGGAAACAGTAGATAACCTGAAGGACCAATATGGCAATATGACTAACCCTGATTCTTGTGAAGATGGTGATTCTGTTTTCGGCACCTTCACTCCTGAAGATGGAGAAGGCGAACATCAGGGTCTTTTAGATCTAAACATGCTTGATAAAAAAGAAGCAAAAAAATATATTGGTGCAAAATCAGGGGATGAATTCACTTTTGATATTAAGAAAACTCTTAAATCAGAGAGCCTTATAAGTCAGGTGCTTGGGATTGACATTAAGGATGCTGACAGTATTGAAGGGAACTACAAATTAGTTGTCAAAAACATCAATAGAAAAGTGGAAGCTGAAATCAACCAGGAGTTTTTTGACAGACTTTTTGGTAAGGATGTAGTAAAAAACGAGGAAGAATTTAATAAGAAAATTGACGAGAGCATTAGCTTAAATTACACTAAAGAAGGTGATTACCTTCTTGAAAGGGATATTCGAGATTATTTTGTTGATAAAACTAAAATCGAAACACCTAATGGCTTCTTGAAAGACTGGTTACTTGCGACCAATGACGGTAAAGTAACTGCAGAGCAAATAGATTCTGAGTTTGACTTATATATTAAGGACCTTAAATGGAGTTTAATAAGGAATAAGGTTGCTGAAGACAATAAATTATCTGTTGATCAGCAAGACATTACTGATAAAACTAAAATAATATTAGCTGAACAATTTGGTGGTCCTGCTATCCTCGAGCAACTTGGCGACAAGATGGATGAGTTTGTTAAGACCTATCTTGAGGGCAATGAAGGACAAAACTATAATAATGTAGTGAACCAGGTAATTGCTGATAAAGTTTATGACTTTATTAAGGAGAATATCAGCATTACTAATAAGAAGGTTTCTTTAGATGACTTTCGCAAGAAAGCAGAGGCCAAGTAGGAACCAAAACAGAAAGAGATTGGTTAAAGAGGCTGTCTTAGCAGACAACCTCTTTTTTATTTGCCAACCCCAAAGAGATCCTTTCGGGAAAAGGCAATTAAATGACTATTATTGATAAAAAATACTTCACATATGAATACTTCAGAATTTAAAAAATTTGCTGTCCATGATCAAGGCATTAGTGGCGCCAATGTAGATAGATACGCTCAACAAGTAGAAAACATGACTCAATATATAATTGAGGAACGCCCGGGAAATTTTAGGGCTATCGACGTTTTCACCAGATTGATATCGGACAGGATTATTTTTCTAGGCATGGGTATAGATGACCATATTGCGAATATTATTACAGCACAGCTGTTGTTTTTAGAATCTACCGATCCTACTAAAGACATCATCATGTATATCAATAGCCCTGGAGGTTCAGTTTACGCCGGACTTGGCATCTATGATACAATGCAATACATCAAGCCAGATATTGCTACCATCTGTACCGGGCTGGCAGCATCTATGGGGGCTGTTATACTAGCCTCGGGAGCACCTAAGAAAAGAAGCTCATTGCCACATTCTAGGGTCATGATTCACCAACCTATGGGTGGAGCACAAGGCCAGGCAACGGATATGGAAATATCCTTAAAGCAGATTCTGGAACTTAAGAAAGACTTATATGCTATTCTTTCTAAGCACTCAGGCAAAACTGCTAACCAAATAGAGAAAGATGCAGATCGTGACTATTGGATGCGTGCCGCTGATGCCAAAAAGTATGGTTTGATTGACGAAGTTCTGATAAAGCATTCTTAAAAATTGGATTAAATTTATTATTTTTGGATTAATTTAATATAAAATCAAGTTATGGCTGAGGTAACGTGTTCGTTTTGTGGAAGGAGTAAGAAGGATGTCGACTTGATGATTTCTGGGATACATGCCCATATATGCGATAAATGTATTACTCAAGCTCAGCAAATCTTAACTGAAGAGGGTAAGGGTACGACAGATACTGCTGCTCCTCAATTTAATTTGGTAAAGCCAACAGACATGAAAAAATTCTTGTCTGAATTTGTAGTAGGCCAGGATGAAGCTAAAAAATATCTTTCAGTCGCGGTATACAATCATTATAAACGTCTGATGCAGAAGCGGTCTGACGACGATGTGCAAATCGAGAAGAGTAATATTATTATGGTTGGCGAAACCGGTACAGGTAAAACCTATCTGGCTAAAACCCTGGCTAAAATCTTACAGGTGCCTTTTTGTATTGCCGATGCTACCGTTTTAACTGAAGCCGGTTATGTTGGCGAAGATGTTGAGAGTATACTTACAAGATTACTGCAAGCTGCCAATTATGATGTTGAAGCCGCGGAACGTGGTATCGTTTATATTGATGAGATTGATAAAATTTCAAGAAAGTCTGATAACCCATCTATTACCAGAGATGTTAGTGGCGAAGGTGTTCAGCAGGCTCTACTTAAATTATTAGAAGGTACCGAAGTTAATGTACCACCACAAGGAGGGCGTAAGCATCCAGACCAAAAGATGATCACCGTAAATACAGAAAATATTCTGTTTATCTGTGGTGGAGCTTTTGATGGTATTACCAGAAATATTGCTAAACGAATTAATACTCGTCCTATTGGCTTTGGTTCTAATACAAATGACTTTGAAGATGTTACTGAGAAAAGTCTGCTTGAATATGTTAATGCTCAGGACCTAAAAAGTTACGGGCTCATACCCGAACTTATCGGTAGATTACCAGTGCTGACATATCTTGAACCATTATCACGGGAAGTACTTAAGGAGATTCTTGTTTCTCCTAAAAATGCCCTTACAAAGCAGTATATTAAGCTTTTTGAGATGGAAGGCAGTAAGCTGGAATTCGATAATAAAGCCCTTGACTTTATTGTTGATAAGGCTGTTGATTTTAAACTTGGTGCTAGAGGGCTTCGTTCTATTTGTGAGGCCATTGTAACTGACGCCATGTTTGAGCTTCCCTCTAAGGAAAGTGTAGATCATCTGGTGATTACCAAATCTTATGCTGAAAAGAAATTCAGTAAGTCGAAGTACAGTAAGCTGAAGGTAGCTTAATCCTCTACATTTATTACTATTTGCTCAAGTGCCTTAGCAGCTTCACTTACAGGAAGCTGACAAGTTTTATTTACACATACGTATATCATTGTTTTGCCTGGAAGAAGTTTGCCTTTCAATAAATCGAGGGTGCCTTCTTTTTCTCCTCCAAGAAGCAATGTAGATGGCAAAAATTTCTCACTGATTTGTTTTCGCCTGGCATCATAATCAGCTCCCATAATTGCAATTTCATATGGCTCTATAATATTCAATTGATAAAGCTCAAACCAATTATAATAGTAGGCAGAATGTTGAAGCATGTTATCTGTGGCAATAGCAAGCATATTGCTTGACATCTTGAGATATTCTTCATTATATAGTAGGTGGCCCAGGTTAAAAAGATTAATCGCCATCGCAGAATTACCAGCAGGGATTACATTGTCTTCAATAACAGCTTTCTGAACGTAAAGAGGATCATCGGCAGAAGATTTGAACTGAAACAACCCTGACTTATCGTTGTAAAAAGAATTCATAAGAACCGATACCAGTTCTTCAGCCCTGTCTAGCCATATATCATTAAAAGTTATCCTGTACAAATCATTAAAGGCCATGATACTAAAGGCATAGTCATCCAGAAATCCATTGATAGTGGACTTGCCATTTTTTCGGTTTCGAAAAAGATGTTCCCCCGACCACATATTCTCCCAGATAAATTTCCCGGTTGCCAGGGCTTTATCCCTATACTCCTCATTACCTGTGGCTTCAAAAGCATGAGACAAGCCTGAAACCATGAGTCCGTTCCATGAAGTAAGTATTTTATCATCGAGGCCTGGCCTGATACGACCTCCGCGCTCTTCCAAAAGTTTTTTCCTGGAGATATTAATATTTTCCAGTAATTCATCCTCCGACAAGCTATATTTTTTGACCAGTCCAGGTATTGAAGCACTGATATTTAAAATATTATTGCCTTCTTCCCAATTACCTTTTTTTGTAACTCCATAATATGTTTTAAATATATCGCCATTACTACCTAAAACTTTATCAATCTCTTCTTCTGTCCAGACATAAAATTTTCCTTCCTCTCCTTCACTATCGGCGTCCAGTGACGAATAATATCCATCTTCATCAGAGCCAAGCTCCCGACTACAAAATTCAATAGTCTCATCAACAATTTGTTTATAGTAAGGGTTGTTGGTTAGCTTAAAGGCTTCCGCGTACAAAGTAATTAGCTGGGCATTATCATAAAGCATTTTTTCGAAATGTGGAACATGCCAATATGGATCAGTTGCATACCTTGAAAACCCTCCTCCAATCTGATCGTAAATTCCTCCTTCAGCCATTTTATCTAAAGTGAGAATTACTGCCTCTTTAGCCTTCTCATCATTATTCAGCACTGCATAGTTTAACAGGGCTAGATATGACTTAGGCATTGGGAATTTCATGTTTCCTTGCCTTCCTCCGTCTCTTTTGTCTATGGCGTTCGTCCAGTCTTTGGCAGCTTTTCGTAAATCTTCCTTTTTAAATACGGTTGTCGTTGATTTTGGAACAATATTGATTCTATTTACTCCTGCTGCTACTTGCATAGCTTGTTCAAGTGCTTTCTCGGGTGACTTCTCATAAAAATCCTGAACTCCCTGAAGGACTTTCAGCCATTGCTCCTTTTTAAAATATGTGCCTGCATAAATAGGCCTGCCATCAGGAAGCGTAATTACATTAAGCGGCCACCCTCCTCTACCCGTCATCACCTGGGCCGCATCCATATACACTTGATCAACATCGGGGCGCTCCTCCCTATCCACCTTAATTGAAATAAAATATTTATTCATCAGGTTGGCCACAGTAGTATCTTCAAAAGATTCATGCTCCATTACGTGGCACCAATGACAAGCTGCATAGCCAACACTCACAATTATCAATTTATTTTCTTTTTTTGCCAGCTCTAGTGCTTTATCAGACCAAGGGTGCCAATCAACAGGGTTATGTGCATGCTGAAGTAAATAAGGGCTGGTTTCGTTTATCAGATTATTTGTATGCTGCTCCATAGAATTTTGTTGACATGATGACATGATGGCAATATGGACTCCCAGGAGCAAAAGAATAGCGGTTCTCATGGTTATCAGATTAAAATAGGGTTGTTTCACCTTAACGCACCAAAGGTACAAAAAGGTCCTGATCTTATTGATTTATCTTTCAGGTGCAGACATAATGTGAAAGTAAATATATTTGCATGCAAAAAATAACCTTTGATGGTATACGTGAGTAGAAAAGAGCATTTTAATGCTGCCCATAAGCTATATAATAGTTCATGGTCGTTAGAGAAAAATGAGGAAGTTTTTGGTGCTTGCGCCAATGCAAACTGGCATGGGCACAATTTTGATTTAATAGTTACTGTTGCCGGCGTACCTGATTCTGAAACGGGTTTTGTGGTTGATTTAAAGAAACTTGGAGCACTGGTACGAAAAGAGATAATTGCTAAAGTTGATCACAAAAACCTTAATGTTGATGTTGATTTCATGCTGGGAAAGATGCCTACAATAGAAGTTTTTATTATGGAAATTTGGAATATCCTTGAACCTGCTGTTAAAGAAATGACTACATCAGGCAAACTACACAAACTCTTATTAACTGAAACCAACAAACAATTTGCTGAGTATTATGGGAAGCAGTCATCGAGTTAGCATACCTTTGAAATCATGAAGTACTACTTAATTGCCGGCGAGCGATCCGGAGATCTACATGCTTCGAACCTGATGAAAGCCCTGCTTGATCAAGACCCGAACGCAGAATTTCGATTTTTTGGTGGCGACTATATGCAAGCTGTTGCTGACACCCTGGTAGTACATAATAGGAAGTTAGCGTTTATGGGTTTTTGGGAAGTTATTACCAACCTGAATACTATAAGTAAGTTTATCAGGCAGTGTAAAAAGGATATTGCCAGCTATCAGCCGGACGCTATAATTCTAGTTGATTACGCCGGGTTCAACCTTAAAATAGCTAAATATGCTAAAAAAGCAGGTTTTAAGGTGCTTTTCTATATCTCACCAAAAGTTTGGGCATGGAACCAAAAACGTGCCTTAAAAATCAAACAAAGGGTAGACCATATGTTTGCGATATTACCTTTTGAAGTTGGTTTTTATAAAGGTTTTGGTTGGAAGGATGTGACTTACGTTGGTAGTCCTGTAGCAGAAGTAGTAGAGAATCATCAGGTAAATAAGAATTTTTTAGCTGAGCACAGCTTAGACTCGACAGAGAAAATTATTGCCGTATTGCCCGGTTCCAGGAGGCAGGAATTGCATCATATTTTGCCAACTATTGAACAGGCCATCTCTGATAACCCGCAATTGCATTTTTGTGTTGCAGCAGTAAAGAGTCTACCATCAGAACTTTACGATTCGGTTAATAACCTTGCTAATACAACCTTGATATTTGACGAGACCTTTGATTTGTTAGCTCATGCCCATGCTGCAATTGTTACATCCGGAACAGCAACACTGGAAACAGCACTGTGGGGTGTGCCTCAGGTAGTGGTTTATAAGGCGAATTGGTTTTCTTATAAAGTTGCCAAATCACTAGTGAAGGTCAAGTTTATTTCATTGGTAAATTTAATTATGGATATGGAAGTAATAAAGGAGCTTATCCAGGATGACTGTACAGCTAGCAATATTTCAAGAGAGTTGGTTATGCTTGTTGAAGATGGCATTGACTATACTACGTTACGGGAGAAATTAGGTGACAAAATTGCTTCTATTGAAACTGCAAAAGGTGTCCGCAAGCTCTCTGAGCCTAAAATAACCAAAACCGTATAAAATAAGGCCTGCGGGATTTTATACGGTGCTAAGCCGCTCCTTAATTTTAGAAAGAATATCTTCTTGTTTACTCCTGTGACTTAAATCGCCTTTTGAAGCTTTTTGCCTGGCCTCTTTTTGCAACGCCTTATTCTGTTCGGTAAAATTAATTATTTCCTCTTCAGAATATTCCTTTTGCACCATGGGCTCTTCTGTGGTAAGAGGGTACCCAAGTTTTACGAGCATTTCACCAGCAATATTCTCAAAGAAGAGAATGTCATCCACGTCAAGTTCTTGATGAAATTTACCAACATTGTTTTTTATAATTGGCTTAGCAACATTTTTCCACATTTCACCCGAAGCTGCAGTACGCCGGGATTCATTCGAGGCATAATACTTTAATAAATCTGGTGTGTATGCCAGCCCCATTTTAGATGACAAAGCTCTTAGGACATCCTCTGGGTTTGCAATTAAGTCTTCATATTTAATACTAAAGAATCGATCTTCCCCTACAAAAGTTTGAACTTGCAATGCCTTCTCTTGATCTTCCAGCCATTTTTTTGCAATATGATATATGTGTTTTGGGCCAACAATGGCCTTTTTGAAAGAGGCAGCGACATCGCGACCATCTCTGTACATATAAATATAAAATGGTTTTATTCCTTTAGCCTCTATGTCCATAGCATAATACTCATTGACCATGCTCTTACAGCACCAAATACTAGCGTTATCATGCTGCGCTTTAATAACATATAAGGTTTCGTATAAACTCAATATGCTATTATGTCTTGCTTTTGTAACTAGTTCCGCTGCTACCAGCTTCTCTCCACTCCAGGTAACAGGATTTGCATTAACAAAATCAGTAATGTCTGAAGCCAGTGAATAGAAATTTTCCTCTACGGTTAAATCTCCATAATACTTAAGCAACGGCACAAAAGTGCGAAGTACATGGGGTGGATGCGGTGCTGACACTTCATTAAATTGATTTAGCATCAACCTTAGTAAGTTTGACCCTGATCGCTGGGTCCCAATAATTTGTAAAGAGGTGATTTTATCAATCATTTACTATATTAAAAATATTCCTAATAACCCTGCCGCGCCAATTAACCATAAAAAATTCACTTGATAGCGAATTATAAGTATCGCAGATACGACTACAATTATTCCTGATAGCCACCAGTCTTCAACCGATTTTCCTAAAATAATTATTGAAGAAAGCATAAGTGCGATGATAACTGGTTTCAGGCCTTCAAAAATAGCACGCCATACCGGATTTTGATCAATTTTTTTTAAGCTATCTGCTACCAGAACCATTAAAATCCCTGACGGTAAAAATATTCCAATAGTAGCTATAATTGCCCCCCAGATACCATTTAGTTTATACCCAATAAATGTAGCACTTATTAATATAGGACCCGGAGTTACCTGACCTAAGGCGATGGCATCCAAAAACTCAATATTGCTCAGCCAACCTTTCTGCAGAACAATTATATCGTTGAGCATAGGAATCATCACATACCCTCCCCCAAATAAAGAAAGGCTAATGCCAGAAAATACTGTAGCTAAGTTCAAGTTTATATTATCCCACGGAAGTTCGATAAAGTTGAGTAGCACTGTACATACTAAAAACAAGGCTATCACCATATGTGATTTCTTGAAATGAACTTTTGATCCTTCAGTAGCTGGAGCGGCAGGCTCATTAAAAAAGAGGTATCCCAATCCACCGCCAACAAAAAAGCTTAAGATAAAGGTCCAGTACCCATGAAATAGCAGCTGTAAGGATAAAACAATAACCAGAATAAGATAATGTTTAATGCTTTTCATGTTCTTCTTCCCCATATTAAATGCAACAGAGAGTATCAAGGCCATGACCACAGGAATAACCGCTGCCAAAAAACTACTGATTTCAGGTAATGTACCATAGGTTTCATACAAAGCAGCAAAAATCATCATCAAGATCATTGATGGGAGAATAACGGCAAACATGGAAACAAAAGCTCCAGACCATCCCGCTAATGAATAGCCAATATAAGTAACCGTATTTACTGCTACCGGGCCAGGTAAAAAGGAGGCTATAGAAAATCCTTTAACAATTGTATCATCCTCAATGGTTTTATGGCGTTCAACCAGTATACGCTGAACAACAGCTACCAAGGCAGCATAGCCACCAAATGAAGAGGCGCCAACAGTAAAGAATGCTTTGAATAAAAAGAAAAGGCTTGGCCTGGTGCTCATCTAGTATAATAT
>Ga0164315_10003042_pt1 | contig 12947 bp, 9 predicted proteins | sample GuaBasSedimGuay6_FD_113737 | JGI IMG/M metagenome (GOLD analysis project Ga0164315, IMG submission 113737) | Subseafloor sediment microbial communities from Guaymas Basin, Gulf of California, Mexico - Guay6, Core 4569-2, 0-3 cm | ecosystem: Environmental > Aquatic > Marine > Hydrothermal vents >... | reverse complement strand
GTCAGCGAAATTGATATCCTCAATTTTTATTACAGCGTCAAAGCCCTCGGGGACGCAGTTTCCTGTATTGATTTCAATAAATTGATTAGATAAAAGAGTGAGAGGATTATGTTCTGTTGCTCCAAAAGTATCTTCTGATTTTACAGCAATACCATCCATTGCAGCGGAAGCAAAAGAAGGTGCGTTATCAGTGGCAAATACTGCCTGTGATGTTACTTTTCCAATACTTTCGACCGTAGATACAGTTGTCGTTGTAGCCTTTGTGTTTCTCCAGGTTGAGATATCTTTATACCATTGGGTAATAGCATTTTCTCGGGTCATTTTCTTTAAAAATACTCGTCGTCCCATTGAGCTTATACTCTTTTCTATCCTTATTAATTTTAGTCTTCCAGTGCGTAAAAATCGGTTATTTCATCTTTAGCCAGGCCTTCTTTGTCAATTCCAATATGTGCAAAACCGTTTGCCCTTGATAAAGAAGCAATAGATCCTGACGGGCCTCTTACAACCGTGGCAGTTCTTATGCCGTCGTTTCCTGTATTGTCGTTATTTGTTGTGTCAGTATAATTTAGTTCTGCAAATACTCTTACAAATTCCTCTCTTCCAGGTTTGGAGGAAACTTTTTCGTTTAAAGATACTTTGCCTGAAGGTTCGGGTTTCCAGTTTACAAGACCTTTTAAACGGTTTATTAAAGGAAGTACAAGAAATCTCATTACAACGGTCAAAGATACAGGATGGCCGGGAAGGCCTATAATTACCTTCTGCCCTGCTCTTCCTAATATTACCGGTTTTCCCGGTGATATCATTAATCCATGGAATAAAACTTCACCTTGCTCAAGTTCAGATATTATTTTGTAGGTGAAGTCTCTTGCTCCTGCTGAACTTCCTCCTGAAATTAAGGTAACATCGTTATCAGCAACAGACTTTGTAATGATTTCGTTCAAGTCTTTTTCGTTGTCTTTTACAATTCCCATATCTGAAATTTTACAGTCAGATTTATTAAGCATAGATAAAAGTAAGGGATTATTAACGTCTCTGACACAGCCTTTAGGGACTTCTTTGCATTTATGAGATACAATTTCATCACCTGTTGCAATAATGGCTGTTGTAAGTTGGGAAGCTACTTCAATCTCATTTATGCCCATTGCAGCAAGGAGGCCAATATTTGCAGAAGTAAGTTTAGCTCCCTTTTTCAATAAAAGTTCTCCGCAGGCAATGTCGTCTGCTTCGCCAATAATGTTTTCAAGGGGAGCAACAGTATGCTTTATCTCAATTGTATTATCTTTTAATTTGTCAGTGTATTCGATCATGACAACACTGTCTGCCCCTTCAGGAAGGGCTCCTCCTGTTGAAATTTCTGCAACAAAGCCAGGTTTCAGGGTGAAATCAGCAACCTCCCCCATTAGTATTTCCCCTGCAAGAGGTAAGTACACAGGGTTTTGTTGGCTGGCTCCAAAGGTAGTTTTACTGTTTACTGCATAACCATCAACTGTAGACCGTCTAAAGCCCGGCAGGTTTGTTAAGGCAGGATAATTTTTCGTAAGTACTTTCCCTCTACAATTTTCTATATTACAAAGTATAGAGGATTTCTGTATTTTAAACGGTTCAACATATTCATTGTAGGCTGTTTCCAGCGTCGCAGTTTTTAGAAACTGATGGTACATTCAATATCCTTTTTTTGTTTTGAGAAAGAATTAAGGTGAAAGATTATCATATTTAAATGACGAATGGAGGGTATTTTTCCTTACACCTTTTTTATCTACTTTTTTGAGTAAAGTGGTCTCTTAATTTTGCATACTTCTGAATTCCCTGCCAATGCAGATCATGAAAAGTAATTAACAAAAAGCTTGAAAAACAACTGTTATTTGTGCGAATATTTCCCTTCCGATTTTGGAACTAATTGCCGATGATACTATATGTAGTAGGTTGGCTTTTTAAAATATACTGTATATTGTAAGATTGAAAAAGTGGGATGAAATAATACTTTAACCCGCTCAGGAGGGAAATATGAACATTACGACGACAGAAAACTTGAACCAGATTAGTGGTAGGAATATTCAACAGGCTGTTGCTTCTCTGGTTAAAATGGCACCGGCAGATATGGTTAAAATAGTGGATGAGATTTCAGAGGATTTAATGTCTTTTAGGGTTACTGATTCTTCGTCACCTCTCTTTGATAAACTTGTTTCTGTTCATCTTCAAAAAACAGGTTTTTTGTCTTCTCCCATTATTTCAGGTTCTGAAAGTGACAATGATGAGATTCGTGGTCAGGCACATTTATTTGCAGAGCTTAAAGATGAAGGTTCAACTGGTAATGATAAAAATGCAAATGGTAAAGACAGGTCTGATTCAGAAAATGAGAATGCAGAAAATGAGAATGCAGAGAATGATAATGTAGAGAATGCTAATACAGAGAATGTTGAAAAAGAGGCTTCTCAAAAAAAGAACATTTCTCAAAAATCTGTTTCTGATTCTCCAAAATCCAAAGAGCTGGAAGAAGCTCAACACGATGGTGTCAATTTATCAGAAAATGCTATGAGAGTGCTCCATGCCCGCTATTTGATGAAAGATGATGATGGCAAGGTTATAGAAACAGCTTCACAGCTTTTTAGAAGAGTTGCTGAAAATATCGCAAAGGCAGAAATTACATTTAAATCTAAATTATCACCTAAAAAAGTAGCTGATGAGTTCTATTCAATGATGACAAAAGGTCAATTTATGCCAAACTCTCCTACTTTAATGAATGCCGGTCGTGACTTGCAGCAACTTTCAGCCTGTTTTGTTCTTCCTATTGAAGATTCAATGGAGTCAATTTTTGATTCTATAAAAAATACAGCTTTGATTCAAAAATCAGGAGGAGGAACTGGTTTCTCATTTTCCCGTCTTCGTCCAAAAGATGACAGAGTTCGTTCTACAAAAGGTGTCTCATCGGGACCTGTTTCATTTATGAAAGCTTTTGACGCTGCAACAGAAACAGTTAAACAAGGTGGTACAAGGCGAGGGGCAAACATGGCAGTCCTTCGTGTAGATCATCCTGATATTCTCGATTTTATCAGTTGTAAACATGATCAGACACAGCTCAATAATTTCAATATTTCTGTTGGTATTACAAAGGAATTTATGGATGCTTTAGAAGCTGAAACAACCTATAAATTGTATAATCCCAGATCAAATGAAGTTTCAGGAACTCTCGATGCGAAAAAGGTTTTTGATACTATCGTAAATCTTGCCTGGCACAACGGGGAACCGGGAATGATTTTTATTGACCGTGTAAATGCTGCTAATCCGACTCCTGCCTGTGGACCTATTGAAGCTACTAATCCTTGTGGAGAACAACCTCTTTTACCTTATGAGTCATGTAATCTTGGTTCAGTAAATCTTTCAAAGATGTTGAAGGCAGAAAGGGGAAAAGTCGCTATTGATTACAAGCTTTTAGGAAAAACCGTAAAGAATGCTGTGCGATTTCTTGATAATGTAATCGAGCAGAATGCCTTTCCGTTAAAGGCTATTGAAGACCAGACAAAACAAAACCGTAAGATTGGTCTTGGAGTAATGGGTTGGGCAGATATGCTTATCAAGATGGGAGTTCCCTATGCTTCTAAAGAGGCAGTGGATCTTGCTGATGAGGTAATGGGCTTTGTAAGAAACGAAGCTACAAAGTGTTCTGTTAAGCTTGCCAAAGAACGTGGAGAATTCCCGGGGTTCAAGAAAAGTGTTCATGGTCAAAATGGTCACAAACCTTTACGTAATGCTGCAGTGACTACAATTGCTCCTACAGGATCTATTTCTATTATTGGAAATTGTTCCTCCGGTATTGAACCACTTTTTGCAGTTTGTTACATCCGACGAATTCTTGATGGTCAGGAAATGGTGGAGGCACATCCATACTTTATTGAAGTTGCAAAAGACAGAGGTTTTTTCAAAGAAGAACTGCTTCAAAAAATTGCAGAAAAAGGAAGCCTTGAGAGTTTCGATGAAATTCCTGCAGATGTTAAGGCAGTTTTTCAGACAACCCGTGACATTTCCCCTGAATGGCACGTAAAAATGCAGGCTGCTTTCCAGGGTCATATTGACAGTGCTGTTTCAAAGACAGTTAATTTTCCTAATTCAGCAACAAGAGCTGATGTAAGTGAAGTTTATAAACTTGCTTATGAACTAGGCTGTAAAGGTGTAACTGTTTATCGTGACGGAAGTCGTGATGGACAGGTTTTAAATCTTAAAACTGATAAGAAGAAAGAAGAGACAGCTGTTTCAGCGAGACCGGAATTATTTGATACATCCTGTCAAAAAGGTGTTCGACCTTCAAAATTACTTGGATACACCCATAGAGTCAGAACCAGTGAAGGTAAATTTTATCTCACGGTAAATGAAATCAACGGAAGACCATTTGAGATTTTCTCCACTGCTAATTCTAAAAGCAGCGAGGCCTCTGTTAATGCTGAAGCATTATGTCGCCTTGTTTCTCTTGCTCTAAGACATGGCGTGAAACCAAAGTTTATTCATGATCAATTGCAGAAGACCCGAAACCAAAGTCTGTTAAGTTTACCTTATAACGTGGCAAAGGTTCTTGAGCCGTATTACGAATCAGTGTCTGTGACAGATACGGAAACCACCACTTCTGACAAATGCAGTCAGGCAGCTAATGGCTCTTCAAGTGCCAGCGGTCTGGCAGCTGATCTTTTTGTGAAAGAGGAACTTTGTCCTGATTGTGGAACGACTGTTGAACATGAAGGTGGATGTATGGTCTGCCGTGGCTGTGGCTATTCAAAGTGTGCATAGCTTATTTAATTAAGGTGTATAGTGTAGTTAATTGTTGCCTGTGGGCTTTTGAGAAGCTACACTATACCTATGAAAAATAGTAAACAAGAAATTCTTGAGAAAAAACAAAGAGGGGCTGAAGCAAAGAGCTCGGCTTCAAGTTCTGTTGAAGATAATGAGTATTCTGTTTATGGCTCACTAGTCGCTCAATTAGGTGATGAATCAGCTCTTCGTCGGGAAAGTGCTTGCTGGCTGCTTGGTGAACTTCGGTACAGACCAGCAGATAAGATAATCTCACGGTTGTTAACAAAAGATGACGATCCTCTTGTTCGGTACGGTGCAACTCACGCTCTTGAGCGAATTGCTGATACCTGGGCTGTTCAGGCAATAATAAGAGGGTTGAATGATAACGATACTCTTGTTAAAAGAGCCTGTATAGATTCTCTTGGACGGCTGCAGGATAAACAGGCTGTGTACCCTCTTGAAGAGTTAATCAGACATGAAAAAGATAATGAATTGGTTACTCTTGCTAAAGGTGCTTTGTTAAATATTCGTGGTCAGAAGGTTAAAAACTCTTCATCTAATGAAAAGAAAATCTATAAGTATCTTCAACAGACGGAATTGAAACCTGATTCAGCTAATGCACATTATAATCTTGCAGTTGCCTATTTTCATGCCAGTAGATTAAAAGAGTCACGACAGCATTGCCAACAAGCAAAACGATTAGGGGCAAATGTTGGATGGCTTGTAAATAAGCTTGATGCTCCTGTTATTGATGCTCCTGTTATTGATGATGCTCCGACTAATGAAGTTAATGCTAGTGAGGTCAAGACTGGTGAAATGACCACTATCGATAAAGGCAATACCTTGGAAGTTGAAATTGATAAGAGTAAGGCTGACGAAAGCAACACTGACGAAATCAACACTCCCGTAGCTAAAGTTGAACAGGGTAACACTGAAGAAACCAATTCTGGTGAAGTCAATGTTAACAGTGAGCAAAATCTCGATAGTCGTGAAGATAGATCCGGCGGGGAGAACAAAATTGAAGAAAGCACTACTGTGGGAACCTAGTAGCAACAACGCTGTTGCCTGTAAGCTTTGCCATCATAAATGTACTATCAGCTCAGGGAAAAGAGGCCGTTGTCAGGTTAGGAAAAATGTAGACGGTGTCTTATATACCATTAATTACGGGAATGTAATAGCATCAAACATTGACCCTATTGAGAAAAAACCTTTGTTTCATTTTTATCCGGGCTCTAATGCTTTTTCTGTAGCTGCTGTTGGCTGTAATTTTACCTGTTTGTTTTGTCAAAACTGTACAATTTCTCAGGCAGATAAATTTGAAAGTTTTCCAATGTCCGGGTATGTCTCTCCTGAAATGGTAGTTGAAAAGGCTCTGCAATCTGGTTGTAAATCTATTGCTCATACTTATACTGAGCCAACAGTATATTTTGAATATGTATATGATGTTTCTGTTCTCGCTCGCGAGGCTGGCTTGAAGACTGTCCTTGTCTCAAACGGATTTATGTCTGAAGAGGCCGTGGATATGCTTCTTCCTTACATAGATGGCATTAACATCGATTTAAAATGCTGGTCTGAAGATACTTATAAAACTTTTATGGGTGGAAGGCTGGAACCTGTTGTTAATAATATCAGGCGTTTTGCAGGGTCTTCTGTTTTAGTTGAAGTTACAACTCTTGTGGTTCCTGAGATGAATTCTTCACTTGATGAGCTAAGAAGTATTGCTGATTTTCTTGCTTCAGTTGATAAAGATATTCCCTGGCATGTCAGTCGTTTTCATCCTGCCTATAAGATGAAAGACAGGCCTGCAACCAGTATAGATAAGATCAAGGAAGCTTATGATATAGGTATAAAATCAGGGCTTCACTATGTTTATACAGGGAATGTTCTAAACGATCTATGTGAGTCAACAGTTTGTTATAATTGCCAGACAATGCTTGTGAAACGGCTGGGTTACAATGTCTCTGAGAATCATCTTAAGATAGAATCAGATGATAAAAACATCGGACTAGATAAAGGTTGCTTGAATAAAACTCGTATTGTTTGCCCTGAATGTGGAATTACCCATAATTTTGTGATGTAAAACCTCTTTTATGACGTGAATTTTTTCAAGTTTCTTACTGTATTTGACACAGCTTTATTGATTTCTTTATTCCATCTTTCACGTTCTTTATTGACTTTTGTTTTATAGGCATTTTGGATCTCAGGCTGCCCTGTTTTGGCCTCATCTGGATCTGTAGCTCCTTTAGATATTGAATATAGTTCTTTAATTGTTTTTTCTGAAATCAGTTTTAAATACTCAAAATTGGTTTCGCATATATTCAATCTCTTCGATAATTCACTTTCACATTCAACTTGTATTTTAGTACTATTTAGAACATCTTGCGTTTTAGGAGATTTAAGATGTCTTGTAAGGGTAATCTTCTCTGTTCCTTTGTAACTATCATGTTCAAGGACAATAGTGTGAACATTTTTCACTGTTGATTTATAATAGGTTCTGGTTTCATTTTTTTCCCGACAGTGTTCCCACCAAATATTTACCTCGTTTTTTCCCTCTTTTAGAGTTCTTATTCCCTGAGTTTTAATGAACTTTCCGGCATATTGCTGGTTATGGAAATAGCCTCTGGCATTATTTATTGCCTTTCGGGCATTTTGATAGTTTTGAAGTTTTTGGTAATCCGGTGTATTGCTTTTGACTTGAAGAAGAATATTTGAAATAAGAAATAAAAAAACGATAAGCAAAGTTACTCCATAAATATAACCTGTTCTGTTGTTATGGGATTTACGAGCTCTGGTTTTCATTGTTTTGCCTTTGAAATTATCAAGTTTGATCTGATGTGAGAATTTCATAAGATGTGTTTGCAAAAGCAGAATTCGTGAGGTTAATTGTTGTTGCCAGAGGGAAGCCGTTTAGTGTCGTTCGTATTCTTAAACACCTTCTTGTTCGTCCTCTGTCATGAAATAGTATTGCCGAACATTTCCCTAGAAGTTTTTTTGTAAATTGTCTGTTTGTGGGGTTGTAAAGAGTTAACCAGAGTTTTTCGTTTTTAGCGAAAATGGCTCCAAGATTGTTTGCTGAATCAAGAAAGGTCAGGGTCAATGCTCTTCTTGCCCCTCTTTTTGCTCTCGGGTGAAGAATTGCTCTTGAATCACTTAAGATCTTGATAAGATTCTCTAAAGTGATAGCTGAAGAAATAGCCTGGGTTTGAAGGTTTCGTGTATTTTTTGCTGATTGTATGAATATTGGGATAACAGAGGCTGTGATTATCATTATTAAAGCCATCCCCACAACTAATTCAATAAGCGATATCCCTGTTGTACGAGAACACAATCCCCTGAATGCTCTAGTGGAAGGAAGTTTTTCTTTCATTTTCCTCATCTCCTTTTTAATGTTCATATTAGATATTCAAGGCAAAATTAAATTTCCTTGAAAAGGAGTTTAAGAAGATAAGATAAAAAAAGATACTTACATTTACTTAACTTTTAAAAAGATGAGCTAACCCTGTTGGAAATACGGATTAAGTTCGTTCTAAAGGGGATGCGAATGTATACCCGGTGTCAGCTTCATATAGATGTGACATTTCACATTCACAATCAGGGCATAAGTAACAGTTTTCATCATCAGTTGTAAGTTCACATATGGGGCAGTATGTTGAGATAAGAGTGGTTGGAACACCGCCACTATAAAAACAGTCTATAGTAGATTTTCGTGTCAGGTAATAAATAATACCTGCTGATATTGCTGTAATAGTAAATCTGAATACATAGATGAACTCAAAATCAATTCGTTTCATGTCAATTGATATAAGAACAGGAAACAAGATTCCACAAAAAAATAAAAGTGTGATAGTAGAGATTCTGCTTTCTTTTTTACAGGTAGCAAGGCCGATGCCTAGCACTATCATCATAATAGCAAGTAGGCCTTTTACTGCAAGAAAGACGTTTTCAGATTTTAAATCAATGGTTTCAAATAACTGGAGCCCTGATATGAAGGAAAGAGAAAACTGGCCTTTGAGCTGAATTGCTGAAGTACCTATAACTGCCATTGCAAGACCACCAAAGACAAGCAATGCCGCACAAACCATGATTCCAGGAGGGACTAGTTTATTTTTATTTTCCATAGACCTGAAGATACCATGTTTTAAAGGTAGAGGAAAAGAATAAAAAATTTACTGCAAATACACTATACTGATATGATTAAGTGGACAGGACATCAAATTAAAAACCTGTCGTTAAATTTAGTAACCTGTCGTTAAACTGAAAATCTCAAATTATTGTGTAATAATCAGGTGTTGAAAGGATTAGTCTTATGGATAAAAGAGTAGAGGATCTAAGCAAGCTTTGGCAGCAAGAACCCTTTGATACAGAAATAATTGCTGAAATAAAAGCTCTTGCTGATAGCGACAACGAACGTGAGTTAACAGAACGATTCTATAAGGATCTTGATTTTGGTACCGGTGGATTACGTGGAATAATGGGAGCTGGAACAAACAGAATGAATGTTTATACTGTTCGAAAGGCGACACAGGGGCTATCTAATTACATGATTAAAGTTTTTGGTGATGAAGCTAAAACTCTTGTTGCGGTAGTAGCATATGATGCCAGACGAAAATCTGATTTGTTTGCAAAAGAAGTTGCTCTTAACTTTGCAGCCAATGGAATCAAAGTATATCTTTTTGACAAAATGTGTCCAACTCCTGAATTATCTTTTGCCGTTCGTCATTTTAATGCAATTTCCGGTGTTAATGTGACTGCAAGTCACAATCCTCCAGAATATAACGGGTATAAAGCTTATTGGTGTGATGGTGCTCAGGTTACTCCACCTAATGATGATGGCATCATTTCTGAAGTAAACAAGATTGAATCATTTGATGACTGCAAAACAATGACTATTGAAGCTGCCCTGAAATCTGGAATTTTGACAATGGTCGGGAAAGATATTGATGAGATTTATTTTGACAGGATTGACACTCTAGCCCTCTCGTCAGATCTTGTTAAAAAGTACAATGACAAGGTAAAGATTGTTTATACACCTCTTCACGGTGCCGGTTATTATTGTGTTCCTGAAATGCTGAAACGTTTTGGTTTTAAAAATGTTCTTGTTGTTCCTGAGCAGGCTGAGCCTGATGGTGATTTTCCTACAATTAAGGCTCCTAACCCTGAAGTTCTTGATTCTATGGCTCTTGCTATAAAACTGGCAGAAAAAGAGGATGCAAATATAATTTTGGGAACAGATGCAGATTCCGACAGAATTGGTATGGGTGTCCCTGTTGGTGATGGAACATTTAAGCTTTTAACAGGCAATCAAATTGGTGTTGTTTTAATAGATTACTATTTGAAGAAACTTAAAGATGGAGGGAAGATTCCTCCTGATGGAGTAGTCATTAAGACTATCGTTACAACAGAACTTCAACGAAAGGTTGCATCATCTTATGGTGTTGAATGCCTTGACGTCCTCACAGGTTTTAAATGGATCGGTCGTAAAATGCTCGATTTTGAAGAAAAGAGGGCGAAAGGCGAAGACTCTCACACTTATCTTGTTGGAGGAGAAGAAAGCTATGGTTTTCTCGCCGGTGATTTTGTTCGCGATAAAGATGCTGTTATTGCAGCCTGTCTTCTAAGTGAAGCAGCAGTTGAATGTCAGTCTCAGGGCATTACTCTTTTAGACAGACTGGATCAAATTTATCTTGAAAATGGATATTTTCTTGATGAGTTAAAGAATGTTTTTCATGAAGGCAAAGAAGGTGCAGAGAAAATAGTTCAGATAATGGCTCATCTTCGAACCTCTTCTCCAAAAGAATTTGGAGGATTTAAGGTAGTTGAGCGATGGGATGTTAAATCGAATGAAAAATTTAATGCTTCTGGCGTTAACACGGGTAAAACCGGCCTTCCTTCATCTAATGTTCTTGTGTGGTTTCTTGAAAATGGTTGTAAAATAACTGCCAGACCGTCAGGAACTGAACCAAAGATTAAGTTCTATTTTTCAATCTGTGCAGAGAAAGACTCTGCTGATACAACTTTAGCTGATTTGAAAATCAAGGCCAAAGGTCTATCTGGAAACATAGTTGGAAACTTTATGGGTATGGTTGGTCAGATATAAAAGGTTTGGGATTTTAGTTTGAGCCCATAAGGTTTAGCCTTTAATCCCATACCATAGCTGTAATTTCTTCTTCTTCCATCTGTTTTATACAGAAGGTGTTTGATGAAAGTTTGCCGGTTGTGCTTATAGCCATTGCTGCACAGCCGGCTTTGCATTTATCGGCTTTTTCACAGGCACTGCATTTTCCGGAAAGGTTTGTACCTCTGTTTCTAAAGCCTTTAAAATATTTGCCGTCTTTCCATATTGATGTAAGGCTTTCTTTTTTTAGATCGGCCTCCATAAATTTCTCACCTAATGAAAGGCAACCACAGACTTTTCCATCACTTCTGATACCCACAAGTTTTGTACCGGCGATACATCCTTCCCAGGTTTCATGAAGGAATGCAAGTTCCGGTGCAAGAGGAAAGTACCCGAAATCATCCATGAATCGTAGTCTCAAGTTTTCACGGTTTTTAAGTGCCTTTACTGATTTATCAACAAAGAGTTTGTAATCATCTCTTGTAAAAAATGATTCATTATCAAATCTCGAACCACCTTTATTGGCAATTTGTACCTGCCAGGTAATTTCAGTTTCATTAAAAAGCTCTACAAATTCATCAAACCATTGGAGGTTTTCTCTTGTAAAAGTTGTAATTGCATTTACATGTTGGAATGAATCATCATTTTTTAATCTGTTGAGGAGCTTCATAACTTTGTCAAAGCCATCGATTCCTCTGAGGTTTTTATATTTTGTACTTGTAGGACCATCTATAGAGACACCGATTAGATATACTCCAATATCTTTGAGCTTTTTGTAGTTTGTTTCATTCATTAAAAGCCCGTTGGTGATAATAATAAGTCGCATCGAATGTTCTGTTATGGCCTTGGATATATCTTCCCATCCATCTCTGAGGAATATTTCTCCTCCCAGAAGGGTTATTTCTTCACATCCAAGTGTTGACAGCTCTTTTATTATATTGATAATTTCAACATTTGATAATTCGTCAGGCCTTGCGTTGCCTGAATCAGAGCCACAGTGTTTGCAGTGTAGATTGCATTTATTAGTAATTTCGATAACAGCATTTAGAAGAGGTACATCCCATTTTGTTATTTTACTTTTGTTTGCGGGCATTTCTTTTTTGGCCACTTTCTTTCCTCATTTACTAATCCCAAATATCTTTGAGGTCGGTTTTGATTCTCTCTTCTTCTATTTTCCAGTAACAGTATTTGTTTTCTCTTTTACTGTCACACATTGTACAAAGAATTTCAGGGCAACCTCCTCTGCATACTTCCTTGTGAGGGCAGGTGCTACAGGTTCCTGTAAGGAGTGATGGATCAAGCCATTCTTTCATGCAGGGTTTGCACATTTCTTTTTCACATATAGTTTTCAGATTAGTATCTCTGATGTTGCCGGCAATAAATGGTTCAAAGGATATTGCAGAGCAGGGAGTAACAGAGCCATCAGCCCGAACAAACATATTGAGCTTTCCACCGGAACACCCTTCCTGCCATGTAGAAGAAAGAATAGATAGAGGAAAAAACCTGGAGAAAGTAGCCAAATCATCCATTGGAATTATATGCATTGGCAGGCCTTTGTAAATTGCAGAGGCTACCTGTTCACCAAGTTGATAGTACTGGTCAGGTGTTAGCAGATGTTCCATCGTGCATCTGCCTTTTTGTGAGGTCATTTGTACCTGCCAGTCAATTTTTCTATCTTTACAGAACTGAAGTGTTTTATCAAAGAAGGGGAGGTTGTCTTTAGAGAAGGCAGTGATAATACTGATTCTATAGCCACTTCCCAGTAGTTTGTCTATGGTAGTAACGGTTTCACTGTAACAATCGCAACCTCTTATTTTATTGTGAGTATCTTTGTCATCAGCATCAAGACTAATAGTAATAAGCTTTATGGGAAGGTTCTTAAGACGTTCAATGATTTCGTCAGTAATCAAAGTTCCATTTGTTACAAATCGTAATCCCATTCCCTTTTTATGACCGTATTTCAGGGTTTCAAAGAAGTGGTCACAAAGAAAAACTTCGCCGCCTGTCAGTGATAATTCGCTGATTCCAATGTCAACGCCGTCATCAATGATTT
>Ga0164315_10003040_pt1 | contig 12953 bp, 13 predicted proteins | sample GuaBasSedimGuay6_FD_113737 | JGI IMG/M metagenome (GOLD analysis project Ga0164315, IMG submission 113737) | Subseafloor sediment microbial communities from Guaymas Basin, Gulf of California, Mexico - Guay6, Core 4569-2, 0-3 cm | ecosystem: Environmental > Aquatic > Marine > Hydrothermal vents... | reverse complement strand
TAAAAGTATTGGTTAACATACCAATTGTCATCTGAAATCACAAAAAGTCTTTGAGAATATATAAAATTTTTAGTAGTATTAGTTGTAATGATTATAATATTTGGCTATATTCTGAAATCACAAACAAGTCTACTAAAAAATAAGAAATAAATATCTTCTTATTAGTTATTAATATATATATTAGATTTAATTAAACATGATTTAGGTTGCATCGATCAATGCTGGTTGTCTTTCGTTATCTAGATCAAAAATAATTTTATGTTCTGTAAAATGATTACCAGTATTACGTAAAATTTCTTTCATAGTCTGTGGCATAAATTGATTTGTATATTGAAGTTGTAAACCATTCTTCATATTAAATACAACACCATCATGTGTTTCACAAATTTCTAAAAGTTCTTGTCTATTAATTCGTAATTCCATAGACCCTTTTTTGATTATGATATTTTTAGGTTTTTCTTCTGGCATGATTACTCCTTTCGTATAGTTAATAAAATTCGAGTTTTAATTTTTTTAGAGTTTATTGCAAACCATTTTATAAATTGGTCTTTATTATATGTTCTTAAAAAATAAGAAGTCAACTGGGAAAAATATTGGGATTCTAACTGCTCTTCAACTTCTAACATAATTTGTTTTTCTTTACTACTACATATATTATCTATGTTAATAATATTATTAACATTTAAATAATACCAAATTTCTGTTAAAAATTTTTCATTATCATATTCTAAAAATTCTAAAAATTCTAAAACATTATTAATATCTTCTTGATTATCTGGATATAAATATTTAGGAATTTCAAAATCATATAGTTCTTCTAGTTTATCTTTAATCATTGCTATTAAATTTAATTGTTGTTGAACAGGATAAGATATAACTATATTTTTTGAAATTAAATAATTTTCTTGAAATTCTTTTTTACCAATATTATTTATAATAATAGCAAAATAATAATCTTGTAAAGCAGATTCCTGATATGGATAATCTCCATTTTCTTGTTTTTCATCCATATCAACTTCTGGAGCTTCAATTGAATTACCTAATAATATTTTTGTTTCATTTGTTTCTATCATTTATGACCTCGATAACATTAAACTTATAAAATAACTATTTAATAACTCTTTAGCAGGAGAGTATTTTGCAACTTTATATTCTGTGTTCCCGTTTTGAATTATTTCTGATAACATTTCTTCTTTAGTAACAAAGTCATCACTCAAAGGTCCATTAAATTCAGCTAGAACATTGGGACAATTATAAGAAATAAAACTATAACTATCCAATTCTCCAATACGTTGACCACCTTCTCTTGCTTTACCACCAGTTGGTTGTAAGGTTTTAGATATCATAGGACCAGTACTTCTCGCATGTAATTTTGCATCTCCTAAATGTTCTAATTTTGAAATATATTGATACCCACATGGTACAGCATTAAATGTTTTAATACCATTATATCTTGGTAATTTTAATTTATATTTACTTTTGAGGTTTAAAACTTTAAGAGCTTTTTGAATTTCGGGTTCTCCAGGTGCTTGAAATGGAGGAATGATAATAGGATAAAATCCTGTCTTTTTAATCTGAGCTATAAATTCTTTATACCTTATTGGAGTTAAACTATTGATATTCCTAACTAACCGAGTTGTAGCAGATTTATTTTTAGACATATCTAAAAGTTTAAATACTTGACCAATTAAACTAGCAGCTTTTGCTTTTGGTAATAATGGAAGTCGCCTACCCAATTCTCTTGCTATTAAACCACAATACATTTCAAATAATTGTCCCATATTCATACGGTTAATTAAACCAAGCGGATTAAATACAATTTCTATTCTATCACCATTTGGCATTCGTGGCATTAATTCGTCATCTTCAATTAAAGATATAATACCCTTATTTCCATATCTATTACAAAGTTTATCTCCTAAACCAGTAACTAATTCTTGTTCAAGTTTAAATCTTATTATGGCTCCTTTAATTATTTCACCTTTAACCCGAAACTTTTCTTTATCTTCTAGTTTCATTTTACTTCTAGTTTTAGATACTAATTTATCAATTAAAGGTGCTTTACCAGGTTCTATATTAGAATAAACCTCAATATCAACTATCTTTCCACCAGGACTTTTCTTAATGAATTGACCCCCTAAGATGTCTGATGAAGCATCATCTTCAATACCTATTAGTTGATCTATTTCACCAATACTCTTTCTAATTAAAGGACTTCCTTTTTCTAATGTTTCTCCAACTTTAGCTAAAAATAAAATTCGATCTTCTGGTGAAATCATTACTTCTTCTTCTATTCCATGAAGAGATGTTAACTTTCCTTGTTCCATAACCTTATTACTAATAACAATACCATCTTCAAAATTATAACCTTCATATGGCATCATAGCAGTTAATAAAGGTCGACCAAGAGCAATAGCACCATTAGACATACAAGCTCCTTCTGCTATCACTTGACCTTCTTTAATTTTTTGACCTGTTTTAATTGTTGGTTTAAAAACACTTAATGTATCTTTTCCAGAACCAGATTTTAAATGTGTTGCGGTAACATCAATTTTCTTATTAGTTTTACCACATTGTACAGTAATATAATCATTTGTAATACTTACTATTTTACCATTACAAGGACTTTTTTTAATAAAATTACTTGATAATACATTACTTAAAACCGATTCATATCCTGATTGAACTACAGGTGATTGTGGGTTTTTTAATGGAATCATTTGTTTAGCTTGATTTGATAACATAATTATACGTGCACCATCAGTATTTTCTAAAAAAGGAATCATAGAAGTAGTTGTTGATAACATACCAGCATGTTCTTGATTGTTAATATCTTTAGTTGCAAACATTCCTCTTGAAGATGATATTAAAGCATCAATAGTTAATTGTTGTACTATACCAATATTTTCACTTTCAGATGTGTCAAGAGGATCTATATTACCAAAGTATGAAGAATGTAAATCTCTTGCTTCTGTTGCAATAGCTTGTTTATCAGGAATACCACCAACCTTTTTACCAGCTGGAGAAACTCTTGTTAAAGTAGACATTTCTTCAAGTGGATTAGCATATTCCATATTAGATACTAACTCTGTCATCATAAAGTCACTTAATACTTTAGTTGGTGCTATTACAAATTGTGCTTCTGAATTACCAGATAATACTTGTTCTTTATATACAGTATAAGCTGCAAGAATTTGTTTTTGTGCTAAATGAACTAATACTTCTGAATTTCTTATTCTTTGATTGCTAATATCATTACGAGATATTACTTTACCAAGAACTACATTTTCAGCCATATATTTCATAATCATATTAAGATTTGTTGGAAGTTGCTTATTTCTTAATACTTGTTTAGCAACAGGATCAACTATATTTTGTAAATTAGAACTTATTAAATATGGTGAATTAATACGACCAGATATTCTTATAATATATTGTTCAAAATAATCTCTGGTACCAAACTCTGCTTTAATTCTATATTTATCTGGTTTACCTTGTATAAAAGATTGAGCTAATTGTTTTTGTAATTCACTTTTAATATTAGTAAATTTTATATATTTATTACCTTGTAATTTACATACAAATTCTTTAACATCTGGTTTAGAATCAGATATTTCATATTTAATATTATATAATTTTAATGTTTCTTCCCAACCAAAACTGTATGATAATAAATATATTAGTGGAATTTTATATGTCATAAAAGCTTCAAGGTATGTAACTCGTCTTAATTTCTTAACATAAATTCTAAATATAGAATATGAACTTTCAAATCTCGACTCACCTGGTTTAGGAAATGTAATAGGATTTTGTACTATTTGATTAATTAAAGCTTTTTGTTGACCATTAATTCTAAAGATTCCAGAATCTGGATTTATCTTTGGAATTTCAATTTCAAGATTATGTTTATTGTTAAAATCATCTGATAGTTGTATTTTAACAATTGATAAATCTGTTTTTTCAACTTCACCCGGACGTTGTGGTTTATCAACTATTTTTATACCTTCCACTTTTAATGGTACATCTTTATCTTCTAATACTTTAAAAGAATTAATTAGATCATTTTTTAAATTCTTTTTAAAATCTATTTGTCTTTTTTGATATATATGTTCAGGTGATTTTTCTTCTACCATATACTGTGGTTGATAAACCTGCAGTCTTAAATCAGTACTTAAATTAACTGTCTTTTGAGGTTTAAGTAAATCTTTAGAAAAATTAACATTGATTGCTTTTAAAGCTTTTTTCTTTCTTGCTTTAGGAATATTTTTTACTATACTTCTTGCATTTTCTTCATCACCAGAAACTCCATATAAAATAGCTGTAGTAGTTATATCTCTAATATCATCTGCAGAAACTTCGCCAGAAAGAACTTTATTTCTTGCATCAGGACTTGCTTTTAAATAATTTTTAATAGCACCTTGAACTTGTGTTTTATTTTTATCACCTAATTCTTTATCTGCTACTTTACTTACAATCTTAGCAGCTTTATTAGCTGAAGTTTCAATGTTTTTATTTGGTTTAATACCTTTAATAGTTTTAATATAGTGTATTATTCTTTGCATATTATATTCTGCATCTTTAACTAATAATCTATATTTTGAAGATTCATCATCAATATAATTAATTATCATATGATCAAATAAAAATTCATCTTTTTTCATAGATTTAATAACAGGAAATAATTTTTTATTTATAAATGCGTTTATAGGTTTAGTCAGATCTACTGAATAAAATAAAACTGTTTGATAATTTTCAGGAAAGTATCTTTCAATTTGTTTTAAAACATTTTCTAATAAAGTACCAGGTCGTTGTCTATAAGTAGTTGGTTTATATACATGATCTATAGCTCTAAAATATTGAGATAAATCAACTATTATATTTTGGCCTTGAGGTATTTTCTGAGTCATTTTATATGGAATTAATTTTAATTTTTTATAGAATCGAATTAATTCAGAAGATAATAAGGTTTTTGGTATTTTTGTAGTAGGTAAAGTAACTATACGTGCATCTATTCTTTTTAAATTTAATTTTGGATAATCAATTATAAAATTAGAATTTTCGGAAAAATATATTAAAACAAATGGATTTTTATTATTTTGAGGGAACCGTACCCCGTCATTAACAAGATGTGTATATTGTTTCCAAACTTTAAATTGAATCATTTTTTAGATTTCCATATTAGTTCTGGTTGATATGAATTACGTCGTTGAGCTGCTTTTATTTTTCTCCAATAACATCTTATACAAACACTTTTAGTTACTTCAAGTACTAAATAAAAAGGAACCGCCATATATTTTCCCTTTATATAATTTTTATATAATATTGTATAAGCTTTAGCTCCACAAAATTGACATGTATACTTATCTCTTTTTAAAACATAGTTTTTAAATTGATGGTATTGACTCATTTTTTCCTACTTTCATCTGCTAATTCTCCTGTTAGAACTTTTTCTAAGACACTTGGTTCTGATCTTTCTTCGGAAATTAAACCTGATCTTAAAGCTTCTCCTATATTTTCAAATGCTAATCCTTGTATAAATCCTTCTGAATAAACTACTTTTTTCATATTAATTAATATTGGATCCCATTTTGGTGATAATCTTGCTGGAATACTAATATTATTTTTATCTCTTAAAATTTGAGAACATAAAACTTCAATATGTATTGAATCCATATTTGATATATCTACATAAACTTTATATAATTTTCTATATAAATGTGAAGCATCTTTATATAATTCTCTACCACCAATTAATCTTTCAACATAGGATATTTCAACTGAATTATCACTTGTGTCGCTTTTAGCTTCTAATATAGTTTCTCCAGTTTCAAATTTTAATTTAATAATTTCTTTATTATTTTCTAATATGTTTAAAGCAAATAAATTAACTGAATAATCAAGAGTAATATTAAAAATTTTATCTTCAAATTCTGCTGTTGATAAAAGTGACTTAACCCATATTTGTTTAGTTTCTACATCTTCTTTTAAAGTTTGGGTGTCATAATCATTTTTATTTATAGTTAAAATAAATGGTTTAACAGCAATTAAATCTGAACCTTCTTGTTTTAAAAAATTAGATATTTTCATATTTATTTCTCCAAACCAGAAATCGGATCATTATTAATAACATCATCTAATATATCTCGCTTCTTAACTGATACTGAACCACCAGTATGAAATGTTTGCATAATAAGCTGCGTTCCTCTTTCTCCAATATTCTGAGCTGCTATAATACCAACATAAGGGGTACGATGTCTTTCAAGTAATTTTCCATAACAAGTATGACATAATTTTGGAGATTCACAATATATAGGAGTTCTTAATTTTGCAATATCTCCACTTTTGAATTCTGCTTCTTCAAATGGTATTACTTTATTATTTTTAATAACAAACCGACCTTGAAAGCGAGATATAGATTTTTTAGTTAACTTAACCTCTATTCCTCTTTTAGTTTTACAATCTTTTAATTGTCTGTCTATTTCAACTGTTTGTAAAAGAAAAGCTAATTTACGACTCATGTAACCAGTTTCTGCAGTATTTATAACTCTATCAATAATTCCTCTTCTAGCTCCAGAAGCGGCATTAAAATATTCTTCATTATTTAAACCTTCTGCATATGACCCTTTTATAACAGGTAAAACATTACCTTGTGGATCAGCTATTAATCCTTTTGCGATTAATAATTGTTTAGTTTGCCCCCAACCTTTAGCAGATCCTGAACTAATCAAATCATGTAAACCAGTATCTCTTAGATGTTTTTCTAATAATACTTCCATTTGTTGTAAGAGATTTCCAGCTTCTTCTGTAGTAGCTGTACTAAGTTTAGCTTTTAATTTCATTATAGAATCTGGCAGTTTTATATCATCTAATGATATATTAGGAGCCATAATAGTTGCAAATTTAAAACCAATCTTTGTTAATTTATGAAAGGTTGTTCGAGCAACATCTTCATCATATTTATCAATTATTTGAGGTATTAAATTATTAACTATTTTTTTAGTAACAACTCCAGAATAGAAAGGAACTCCTGTTGGAAAAGCACTATTAAAAATTGCTTTTCCCATAGTTGTAATTTGATTTTTATATTTTACTGGAATATAAGGGTCTGTAACATTTTCAAAATCTTTATCAGTAACTAAAATAGGTGGTGTAGTTCTTTTAACATCTTTAGTTAAAACATATAATCCAACTGCCATTTCTTTTGATAAATCAAAGGTAACTGAATTGCTACCTTCACCACCTAATGCACCCATCATTTTTTGTTGTATTTCTTGTTGACTTTCATTAGATAAAGGATGAAATATGCCCATTTGATCCCCATCAAAATCAGCATTATAACCACCTACAGAAAGAGTACATAATTGTATAGTATCACCATGAACTAAAATAGGTTTAAAAGCTCGAATCCCTTCTGCATGTAATACTGGATCTCTTTTAGCTAAAACAGCTCTTCCATATACTGCCATTTCTGCTACTCTAAATAAGAAATCATATAAATCTTTTGGAATTTTATCACCAGTTCTTACAGCTTTAAATATACTTTTAATACTATCAGTAGATAATTCTAAATCAGTAAATGATTTAACCATACTATTAAGTTTTTCTTTATCTATTTTATCAGAATAAAATATGATATGCATAATAAATGGTTCAAATAAAGTAATTGCCATTCTAAAAGGTAGACCTATTTCATCAGGTTTTAAATCCGGACCAGGTGTTATAACTGCTCTACCAGAAAAGTCAGTTCTTTTACCAAGCATTTGAGCTCTAATCAACCCATGTTTTTTAGCTATCTTACTTCTAATAAAAGTATCATGTGCATTAACTGATTTTTGTAACTCAAAGTTTAATAAATCAAATAATTCACCACCACCCGATGATTTTAATTGATGATTATTTCTTATAATTTTAACATAATAATCATTTAAAGGATCAACAATCCATAACATTGATTCGTCTTGATATATATCTCTTTGTGGAACAGGAATTACGGGAATTGAATTGATAAAAAGAGTGTCTTTTTTATAAGCATCTTTGAGCTTTTGAATAAATTTATCGCGAACATCTGTACCGCCTCTAAATTTAATTTTGGGAAAAATTTCTTTAAACGCTTTAATACCAGATTTACCTTTTGGATCAGATATTAGTTCACCCTTTTGTAATATATATTGTTCTTCAGCTGATAAATATTTTTCTAATTTTCTATCCAATCTTAATAATAATAAATATGCAGATGGGTGTATAACTTGAGCGTTGAATTTAATATAAGAAAAAGTTTGTTTACGATCTTTAGTTTCTAATGGTCCAAAAATTGTTTCTGAGAAAAGACCATCAGGATGAAATTCATTTGGTTTTGAAAAATATTCACTTACTGTTACTGGTTTTAAACCTTTTTTATATTCTTTTAAATCCAAAAAATTAATCATTATATTTTTCCAATTATTTTACTTTAAATGTATCCAAATGACTTTTAATATTCTGAAACATTTTAGTTATTTGTGCTTTTCGAGATGCTGCTACAGCTGGTTTTGGTATTTTTTTAGATAGAGTATTATGTTTATGTTGTAAACTATTTAAAGCTTTGGTCATTATATTAACATCATATTTACCAGAATCATTAGACATCATTTTTTTAACTGCTTGTAACGAAACATTAATGACCTTTGGATCTTCTATACCCATACGATTACATATTGGCAAAAAATAATCAGATACATCTCTACCCATACCTTTTATCTGCATAAAACACTTTGGTTTTGACCCACGTAATTTATTAACAATATCTTTCTTTTGTAAATATGAAATACTATCCTCTGGATCTATAAGAGCATTAGCAGTCCTTATTAATTCTAAAAGACCTTTCATTTGTTTTCCTCCATTATATTCCTTTATTATTTGTTCTAAAAAGGAATAGTATTTATTCGAACAAAAAAAGAGGTAGTATTAATACCCCTTTTTATAATTGATTATTTCCAAAATTTAAAAGTATCTCCCCAAAAATATCCCCAACCAAAATTATTGCAATATTTAATCATTGATTTTACATAACGATATCTAATTGCTCTAAACAAATTACAGTTCATTCTATCACCCATTAAATTTTCCTCCAAATAACAGGTTCTTGACAATGCATACACCAAGTATATCTGTTAGTTTTTCCTTTTTTAAATGATATTTTTTTAATAAGTTGACATTTTTCACATTGTGCAGTAACTATTTCAAAATTATTTATTGATTTACAAATATAAAAACCTGATTCCCCACAACTGGGTGGAACAAAATGAGGTCCCCATTCACCACAATTAGGACACCTCATCCTTTTAATTTTTGACTTCTTTTTAATTTTCTTTTTTTGTTTCTTCATCTTCACCTGTATCCATTGTTGGCATTAAAAAACCACATTCTTCACAGCCTATTCCATTACCCATATCACCTTGTTGATAACCACATTCTGGACAAATTGACCAATAAACTTCTCCATCAAATTCTATTCCATCTGGTAAATCTTTTTTCATTTGCTTCTCCTTTTTAAAAATCATAATTCATTAATTTAGTCATCTTACCAATCTTTTCATCTAATTTACTAGCAAAATATAAAGTAAAGAATTGAATCATATTACTTTCTAATTTAGATAAAGGTATACCACCTAAACTCTTTCCAGTTAATATATCAGTAAAATCAATTCTAGAAGCTCGACCTACAAAATGAGATATAACTTGATTTGGTAATATTTTAGTATCAAAACCAAAAAAGTTTTTAGTTTCATTTTGTTGATCAATAAATTCATGAACTCTTTTAATTGTATATGTTGTTCCTACTGATGGTTGTTTTAAAGGATAAAAATTTAATAAAGAAAATAATGTTCCATAATCAGCTCCACCAAAAACTTTTCTGAATAATGTTTGTATATATACAGCTATAACTGCTGTATGTTCTGGTGATAATGTTCTAAAATGTTGAAAAGGAATATCAGTCATTTTAGATAAAACTGGAAATATTATAGATTCAGATAATGGAGAATTATATTGAATAGAAGATGCTCTTTCATGAAATTCAATAATATGTTTATCGCTCAATTCCCCATTAGTTAGAACTGCAGTTTGTTTTTGAAGTAACTCATAAATCTTTTCATAAGCTATACCTTTTAATCTTCCAAGGGTATCATTATAGCTATATGTCTTTAGATTATCGGTATGAGTCCCCTGTATATCTTCAGTTGATATGGAATCATCATATACAATAGACCCTTTGTAAACCGACCTTAAAAACCATTTAACCGATTCATCTATAACGCCAATAAAATAAGTTATAGGATTTTTATTTTCTTCACATATAATTAAAATATCTTTCATTATAAAATTGAATATTTCAACTACATGTATACCAATATCTTTTCCTTGTACCTTTTTAATATATTCCCACATAAATTTATCAGTGAGATTATATCTAAAAGTCTTTGTTTGTATAACATCATAAATCTTTTTAATAATTTTAGTATCTAATATACTATCAGCTAATATATTAAAAATTTCTTTATGTAAAGTTTGACCCAACCGAAGTTTTTCATTATTAGAAATTAAAGAATAGATTTTTAAATATCCAGTAAATTGAATTATCTCTCTAATCTCATCTGCTTTAAATAATATGGAATGTTTTTTAGCTTTAGTTAAATCAACGAATTGATCATAGTCAAAATTCATTGCATCCATATAGCTATCAATATAATATTTAAGTTTATATAAATTACTTATAATAACTCGAGGTCTTCTTTTTTCGTCTTCACAATCTTTTAATAATGTTATTAACCAATCAACAAATTCATCTCCATTATATTGAGCTACTCTTTCAATATACTCAGTTACAATATGATATTTATTAGTAACTGTTGATGACAATAAATTTAAAGTAATTGGTTCATATTTATCTGTAATAACTAACCATTCTTTCGGCGCTTGCTTCTCAAATTTAATCACAATTCAACTCCTTCAAAAAAAATAAAAAATAATCTTGCTTTTAATTAGTTATTAATATATATAGAATATTTAGTTGCTATTGATTTGTCACTTCATTGAAGTATTGTTGAAATTTCTCTTTTGGAATGGTTGAAGTACCTGGTTTTGTAACTACATACCCTGCACATTTATTTGCAATCTCTGCTGCAACTTCCGGTTCTAGTCCTATGGAAATACATACTCCCATAACCGCCACTACAGTATCTCCAGCTCCAGAAACATTAAAAATATCTTTTGGTTTAGCTAAGATTTTATGATTATAAGTTTTTGAAATCAAGGTCATACCATCCGGACCTTCTGTCTTTAAGATATATTCAACATTCTTCAAGTTATATTCAGAAGTAAATTTCATAGTATCCCATTCTTTACTATTTGGAGTAATCATATATACATCATTATATAGAAAACCATTAATAGGTTTAGGGTCAACAATTATTTTTGGTTGACCCTTTAAATCTTGTAAGTATTCTATTAAACCTCTAGAAATCATGCCTTTTGCATAATCAGAAACTATAACGAGATCATATTTATCTTTTTTATATAATTCAAAATTATGTATAATTTTAATAAAATCAATTTTTTTATAAGTTTCTTGATCAATTCTTAATAATTGAGTTTTAGTATTATTAGCAATAATTCTTTTTTTAACAGTAGTTTGGATAGATTCTTCAACAACACAATCAGTTACATTCATATTCTTTAAAGTATCTTTAATTTTTTTACCAGAATCATCTTTAGCAACAGATGCAATACAATCAACTTGAGCGCCAATAACTCTTAAATTTCTTACAACATTCCCACACCCACCTAATGTAAAATGTTTATCTGTAACATCGACTATCGCTACAGGTGCCTCTGGTGATAATCTATTAATATCACCTAGAACATATTTATCTAGCATTATATCACCAACTACTAAAATATTTAAATGTTCCATTTGTTTCATATTATTCTCCTTTTTTAAACAAAAAAAGAAGCCGATAAATTAATATCAGCTTCTTTTTAAATAACAATTAAAACTAGTTATTCCTATGATTTCCGGTTTGTTCTGTTGATTTAGCTTTAACTGCTTTGTCAACCTGTGTGTCAACAACTGTAGTACTTGCTACTTCAACTTCTTTAACAACTTCAACTTCAATTGCTGCGACTGCATTTGGATCTACAACTTTTAATATAATGAATTGCTGCCAAGGAAGGTTAGAATAACCTGACCAACCTGTGGAGAAACCAGTACCACCAGAAGAAATAGAATCAGCAGATGCTTTAGTATAACTAATACCAATACCCCATCCAGAAGAACTCAGTTCAGTATTTGTACCTTCACCAAGAAACTGGACATGAGTTGCACCATATTGAGCTGCTAACTTTAACACTGCAGCAAGATCGTGACCACTATTAGCTTCTTTATTAGTAGAATTAACAGTACCAAACGCCAACTGAGTTACTTTAAATTTATTTGTATCAAAAGCTTTCTTAGTACAAATAATAGATTTAGAATAATCTTCAGATTTAACCATCTTTACTAATGGAGCAATATCAATATTAACTTTGGTTTGACTATTACTTAACATCAACTTAGCATCAGCAACTTGCCATTCAGTAGTATACATCATAAGTTTTGCAAGTGAAATAAACTGATGTCCTGGTTTGTTATTATCACCGAAATATCCAGGAAGTGCAGGATAGTTTTGACCAAGTCCAATTGGAAATGCTCTATCTCCAGCTTCAAATGTTTGATTATTATTAGCTGTACCTGCTGCAGTTGCACCAGAATTTGATGAAGCATTCTGTGCAACATCAGCAAAAGCATTGCCAACAGAGAATACAAACATAACCATCAAAATAAGGATTGTATTTTTAAAATTTTTCATTTTCACGGGTAATTCCTTTTTTTAAGTTTAGTATTTTACTCCCCAACTATATAAGCTTGGGGAGTTTAG
>Ga0164315_10003039_pt1 | contig 12955 bp, 5 predicted proteins | sample GuaBasSedimGuay6_FD_113737 | JGI IMG/M metagenome (GOLD analysis project Ga0164315, IMG submission 113737) | Subseafloor sediment microbial communities from Guaymas Basin, Gulf of California, Mexico - Guay6, Core 4569-2, 0-3 cm | ecosystem: Environmental > Aquatic > Marine > Hydrothermal vents >... | reverse complement strand
TAATAGATATTCTTTTTGGGATTACTTCGCTTCACTCCGTTAGCCCTTCTTTTCCGAATTCCGAAACTAAAGCTCCGTTCCGAAACTTCGGAACTCTTTTTTTGTGTTTAAAAATATGCTCAAGCTAGCTTGGCATATTTTTAAACACAAAAAAAGCCCGACACTATGTGTCGAGCTTTTGTCTCTTCGTGAACCCGAAGGGATTCGAACCCCTAACCTCCACGGCCGTAACGTGGTGCACTATCCAGTTATGCTACGGGTCCTTGTTTTGAGAGTGCAAAGATAAAGTTTTTTTTAATCTGACAATTCTTTTTTTTAAGTTTCTTATTCTATGGCAACTCCTGTCCTATTTTGCTGTATATAGTACTGAGATACAGTATATATACTATTTTGAACTGTGCATAAAAAAATAGCTTCGTCTAACGACCAAGCTATCTTTTATTCGGACACTATTATAATATTACTCTTATCTATTGATTCAACAAATCCATTGCTTCGCGTAGGTTCATCTTCACACCATTCTGCATGGCTACCACAAATACATCTGTAAATCCATTGGAAACACTCTTGTTTCTTGCTGCACGAGCCTCATTATAGGTCTTATATGAATTGCTAAAATAGATTGTCAAACCTGTCGAATTAGTATAAGATGAAATCCCATTCCCCGGCATTGAATTAATCACCTGAAGTTGTGATGCATTACGCTGTCCACGATAAGCTCCCAATTGAACCTTGAAAACAATCCCTTCGGCTGCATTATCCGCTTGCTGCACCTCAATTTCTTGAGTAGTTTCTGCTTGAGTAGCTGTTGGGCTTACATCTGCAGTTTCATTAGTAACAACACTCGCTGGTGCCGTCTTCTCACGACTCAAAGCAATGCGGTTGTTTCGAGCATCACTCTCCATAGTACGAGCTTGAGCTAAACCAATACGCTGTCCATCACGGAAGGCTACTACAAATGCATCACGAATACCTATTACTCGAATACGATCGCGACTTGTTTTAGCCGATTGTTCGTTATCAAACTTACCAGAGAAGTAGCGGTAATTCCCACTTGCAGTACGATCAAAATATAAATCTTGTATATTAAAAAGTCGGTCAGCTGTTCGTGGTCCACCATATACACCAACCTGAACAGAATAATATAATATATGTGTTGGCACATCAGCTTTTTGAACTGGAGTTTCAGCGACAACCTCCTCCTGAGGGGCACTTACAACTACCTGCTCTTGTGTTTGTTCTACTGTAGTTTCTGTAATAGTTGTATTGACAGCAACTTGCTCGCCACCTGCTTTTTTCAGTTTATAATACTCTGTATTATTATTGATAGCGAATTGTGATAAGGCATCAGTAGTATAGGCTTCTCCACTTGCGATTAGCTGTCGAGCCTCTCCCACCGAGATTCGTTTTCCATTAAAATAAACAACCACAAAGGCATCTGTAAATCCTTTGGATCGAATTGTAGTACGAGCTGTAACTGCTCTATTATAATTAGGAAATACTCCAGCCACATATCGAATAAAGGCTGAATTTGGTGCATACTCGGCAGCTACAGGAGTAATACCTTTGAAAGTACTCAAAGGAACCTCTCTTCTAAATGCTGCCATTTGAACTTTATAAACTAATCCAACTGGAGTTACATTTTCATTATTAGCAATGGGTTTCGCATCACTAACTGAAGTTCTAAAAGCAATACCTAATTCAGTCTTTACTATAGGAGAAACTACTGGTTGATTTGTATTATCTTGAACTTCGGCAACTACTACTTCTTCATCCTGTAGCTCTTGGTTGTCCTCGGCCATAGTTTCAATAATATCATTCTCATTCTGAGTTTCTGTTGTTTTTGGCACTACCACTGGAACCACAACTGGAGTAACTACATTAGTGTTATTCTCAGCAATTTGCTCGTTAGTCTCAGTTTGAGTTTCTGCTATTTCAGTCTGACTGCTATCTATTTGTTCTTGTTTTTCAGGAACTACCACTGGAACTACCACTGGAACCACAACTGGGGTAACTACATTAGTATTATTCTCAGCTATTTGCTCGTCGTTTTGAGTTTCTGCTATTTCAGTCTGACTGCTATCTATTTGCTCTTGTCTTTCAGGAACTACTACTGGAACTACAATTGGAACCACAACGGGTGTAACCACATTCGTATTATTCTCAGCAATTTGCTCATTAGTCTCAGTTTGAGTTTCAGCTATTTCTGTTTGATTAGTATCTATTACTTCATTAGACTGATCTTGTTTTTCGCCTACTACTACAGGAACTACAACTGGAACCACTATAGGAACATTCACATTAGGAGTATTACCAACTTCATTCGTTTTATCTTGAGTTTGCTGCTTATTCTCTTGAGTTGCTTCCTCAGGCTCATTTACAGCAACTTGTTGAGTATAATACTCACTATTATGCTCACTGGCATATTGTGCCAAATCAGAATCTGTGTAAGCCGCTCCTTCAGCTATAAGCTGTCGAGCTTCGTTAGTTGTAATACGTTTACCATTAAAATAAGCCACTACGAATGCCTCAGGGAAACCTTTAGTTTTAATCTCATCTCTTGCAGTTGACGCATCTTTATAATTTGCAAATGAACCAGCTACATAATGTATATTATTTGAATTGTCCACCTTTTCAGCTGCAATGGGTTGTATTCCTTTAAATTCATCAGATTCGACATCTTTCTGGTAAGTAGCCATTTGCACTTTAAATACTAAGCCTTCTGGTGTAACGTCTTTATTTGCAGCAATCGGCAGTGCTTCTTGGTTTTCAGCATTGCTAAAGGCAATACCAAAAGCTGGAGCAACAACAGGAACTACAATATTCGCTTTATTTATCTGAGTTTCATTATTTGCTAATTTATCTGGCTCATCAGCTGGAATTTCTTCTGGAGTTCTTGTCGTATCAACATTGTTCACAGCTAACATTTCCTCTTGAGGTTCCACCACAGCAACTATTCCTAAATCAGTATAGGTTTTCAGTGCATCCAGCTGATAATTAATGGCTTTATTCTCATGATTCACAGCCTCATCAATAATATTATTACGTTCCAAGACACTATAACCATCTTCAGCAGCCATCTCACGTCGAGCTGTACCAGCACTCATATTTTGCTTAGCAAATCGAACCATTGCTATAGCTCTTTGTGCTCTCATATCATTAATCTGATCATCTGAGTAACGTGCTAACTCTACTTCATTCTCACGATACTTTCTACGATTGTTAATCGCAACAATATCAATAATATCCAGATTAAGAGCCATGGCAATCTCATCAAGTTTATCTGCTTCAGCTAACTTTTCTTTCTTTTCTTTACCACGTAGATTTTCAGCCTCAGCACGCAATTGATTTATTTGCTCATTCAATTCAGTTTCTTGATTTTCAAGACCTACAACAGCCTCATCAAGATTCATCTTATTGGAATTATAGTAGGCAATATCAGCATCATTACTGTTAATATTTATTGCTACTAACTCATTGTTAAGTCCTACCTTCTTCGCCTTTAACTCTCGCATTGAACGTGAAATATTCTGCTTTTCATTCAGATCATCTGTTTTAGCTTCTCTCTGCGACAATACATTCATTTCAGCGTCAACCAATGCAATTTCACCTGCAATAAGGTCTCGTTTGATAAAAGGAACATCAGTAGTTGATAAATGATCAACCGCCTCTATATTTTCTGTATTTGCTTCAGTTTGCGCCAGAGATTCTTCGGACAATTGCTCCTCTTTGGCAGCTAATTGTTCAATAGCGCTATTATCTTTTAAATAATCTGGATTAAATACATCTTTATTAACAGAAACGATAGGCACTCTAGAGGCCCTAACAATCATAGCATTATCAATCTTACTCAAGTCGGCCTCATTATCAATATAACTTGCTTGCTGCTCTATTGAGCTAATCATTGCGTTATTTTGCTCTTGCTCTGATTTGAGACTATTCAACTCTTTCTGCACTTCAGCCTTATCATCTGTATTTTGAGAGGAACTTAGTTCAGTCTCTAATTTTGCAATTTTATTAGATATCTTTTTATTATTGTTCGTATATATTGTAATATAATCTGCCGTTAACACTTTTGAACTAACCTCAGCAACAACAGCGTCAACATTTGTATTCTGTGTTAACTTCTGAGCACTTACAATATCATTTTGTGCAATAAACTCCTTGGCCAGTTTTACTTCTTTAACTAACTGATCTACTTGATTATTATTATCATTAACACGAGATTTCAATATGTTAACATATTGCATGGCTGACTCTTGTTTTCTATTAAGCTCCAGAGCTTCTTTCTCCAATGTCCTAATATTATCAACTTGAGATTTTTGATTGCTTAAAGGCTGATTTGAATCAATATTAGCATATGCAAGTTCTATTTCATCATTCTTACCTTTCAGCTCTACTGTATAGCCTTTCGCCATTATTAAAGAGGCTGCAATACGTTTATCAATACTCTTATTCTGGTCATTATAAGAATCTATTGCTTCCACTCTTGGTTTTAGAATTTGGTTGGCAGCAATATTCTGCTCTTCCGTATCATACTTTGGAATCTCTAATACAGACAACTGATCCTGCTTCTTTTGAGCACTTACCCCTGTATTTTGAGCAACAACAGCAGTTTTCTGATAGGAATCAACGGTTTCTAATTTCTGTTCTAAAACAGCTTTACTAAATACTCCTGCTAAACTTGCCTTACCTTTAAATTCTGTAGGGGTTTCGTGACTATTAGATGCCAACACTTGCTGTGTACCAGTCTTTGAATAATCTGCATCTATACTTTGCTCCATTTTTGCAATTTGCGTATTTGCTGCCTTCTCTGCATCCAAATAATCAATCTCCTTGCTTAATTTATCTAGTTCAGTATTTTTCGTTGCAATATTTTTATCAAAACTAGCTATATCTTCACTACTTAGATTGCTCTGACTACGCTTGGCCTCTAAGCTTTCTATTTCAGTTTTTATTTCGTCCTGTTGACGAATCAATTTATCTTGTTTATTAGTAAGCTTAGCAATCTCAGCTTGAGAGTCTCCAAAGAACTGATCTTCTGAACTTGCAATATTCTTAGATTCAGTTATATTGCTACTCAATTTCTTTGCATCAGAAACATTTCCCTGAGCAAGCAAATTTTCAATTTGTGCTTTTTGTTGTTTCGCTTGATCTAAGCTCTTCTTGGTCTCTAATTTCTTCTCGTCATGCTTTTCTGCAATAGCATATGCAGCCGCCGCAGCTTGTCTAACTTCATAAGACTTAGTAATTTCATCTTTCACTACTTCCAATTGACTATTTCTCTCATCAACTGAAAGACTTGTGTTCAAATTTATATCTGACATCATTTTATCAGATTCTTCAGAAAGCTTTAAGTACTCATCATACTTACTGGAAGCTAAGTTTTTAGAGATAATAGATTTCGCATTCTGCTCCTTAATAACAGATTCCATTTTTGAAATATCAGAATTTACTTCATCAACTATTGCTACTGACTCTGGATTATCTTTCCAATTTATTGTCTTGCTAGGTTCATTAGATACATTTTGTTGAGCCTGGTTTGTATTATTACTCTTATTTGCATTCACTCCTACTCCAACAACTGCAACACCACCAGTAGTTAACTTAGTCCCATCACTTTTTGCTGCAGAATTGTTCTGTTGTGCTTCAGTATTATTATTCACAGCTATAACTTCAGATGGAGTCTCAGTTCTAGTTTTTGCAATTTGTTCATCAATCTCTTGCTTATCTACCGAATTGATATAGTTATAGGTATTTAGGTCAACATTTTTAGTCTGCTCATCATATGAACTAATCACATCCTCTACAACTGCCAATTCATTTGACAAACTGTCGGCCTCACTTCTTGTTGCTTTCCAATTATTATAATAACCTTCTTTTTCGGCTTCCTTTTTTGCAATCTCCTTATTCATATCGGAAACTAAATCTAGATACTCCTGCTTCACTTCAGCATCAGTTAAGCGCTCTGCTTCCGCAGCATATTCATCACGTTCTGATTTAAGGTTATTTAAATCCTTATCATAAGATTTAGAAAGGTCGAAAAACTTGGAAGCTTGATCTCTTTTAGTTTTAACACTTTCATATTGAGCATTTACTACCTCATTAGCAATATCAGTATTAACTACAATTGAATTATTCAAATTCACTGCTTGATCATATACTGCCTTTACCTTAGCCGTATTCCCTATTCCATTATAATATTGAAGATCCGCTGCCAAGTCCATTATCTTCTCTGAGGACTTTTCAGTTTGCTCAATCTCCTTATCAAGCTTTGTTCTAATCTCCAGTGCTACATCAGCAGCCTTCTTATATTTTGCCGCCTCAACAACCCCTGCTGCTCCATGCTCTTTAAGAATAGTTTGGGATTGAATTTTATTCTTATGATAGATGTCCTCAATAGTTTTCTTTTGTTTATTAAAACCAACAACACGGTATTTTAGGTCACGATAGATACTGAAAACTGAATCTACGGCTTCTTCACTATTAAATCCAGCTATTTGATTGGATGGTTCCTGTGCTTTTACAGGAGTTGGCTGTACCTTAGGCTGTTCGTTTATTGCTAAAGTAGTATCAGTAATATCTGCTATCTTCTTTTTATACTCATTAATATTAATATTGGTTTTCAGCTCTGCAACATCTTTAATAAGATTAACAGCAGCAGTAACATCTCCACTTTCTGTAAGCACTTTTGCAAAGTCCTGCTCCTCTTCTTGGCGGTTCAAGCCAATCTTATAAACATAGATTAGCCCATCTATACTACTCCTTGTTGATGAAAAACTAGCAAATTTATTCATTGTATCAGGTACAAAAAAGATATCATCAAATGGTGTATTTATTGGAAAATTAAGATTTTCGGGACTTCCCCAGTCAAAAGTACCAGGGTTAAATTTAGATTTAAAAATATCGAAACCACCCATACTATTATGTCCTTTAGAACTGAAAAACAACACTTGCCCATCAGGAGAAATAAAAGGATAAGCCTCATCATATATTGTATTAACATTAGCACTTAGCTTTTCGGCCGCTGACCAACCACCATCGGATAGTTGATGTGCACGATAAATATCTTTACCATTCACTCCTTTTACTCCGTAACTTGAGAAATAAAGGATTCTATTTGCAGGAATATAAAATGCAGTTCGGTCAGTATTATGTTTGCGGTCATACTTAGTCTTCAATTCATCAGGCTTCATAATAACTATTCCACCCGAATTTTTCATGCTATAAGTTCTATAAAAAGTTGTTTCCTTTACTTCGACCTTATTTACAACATACAGTAAATGAATGTGCGATAACAGCGCGAGTCCATTATCACATTCTTGGATTCTTCGGTCAATATCGTATTTAGCTACAACCTTTGATTTTGCAGTGTTTTTATAGCGTTGGTAACTAATCTTCGCTTCATTAAAACGATAGTTTTGGTGATATGCTTTACCTAGAAAGTAAAACACTTTTATATCCATTTCTGGTGAATTAGCAGCTTTCTCCAAATATTTTATTGGTTTGCTTTTGTCGCGCTTATCGCTAAACATCATGCACACACCAAAACGATAGCTGTATATCACATCATCTCTATGATTACTTAAAAGGGTTTGGTAATACTCGTATGCCTTAACATACTCTTCGTTACGAAATAGTTCGTCTGCCTCTTTTACCATTGCATCTTCATTTTTGAACTTATCCTGTGCTGAGAGCACTACAGAGTTTATCAAAATCAAGAAGACGAATATAACTTTAAAATAGCGATTAATCACTTTAATATTCTTAGTTAATACGAAAAAATACCTTTACTAATTAGTGTTGTACGTAGTTGAGGCTATGTTGTTACAAAAAAATGCCATTACTACAGTAATGGCAAAATTAAAAAAAATATGCTGATAAACAAACTTAATTGTCAATATGAATCTATCCATCCTTAAGAGCCTGTTCAATACTCTTATTATACATTTGCATTGCTCTATAACTCATACCCATACTGGAGAATCCTCCATCATGAAATAAGTTCTGCATAGTTACTTTTTTCGTCAAATCGGAGAACATCACCACACAATAATCTGCACATTCATCAGCCGAAGCGTTTCCTAAAGGCGACATACGCTCAGTAAAGTCAATCAAATTATCAATTCCTTTTACTCCCTTACCTGCTGTTGTTATAGTTGGAGATTGAGATATTGTATTCACTCTTATCTTTTTATCACGACCATATATATAACCAAAACTACGAGCAATTGATTCTAACATTGCCTTAGCATCCGCCATATCATTATAACGAAACAATGTACGCTGTGCAGCAACATATGAAAGCGCAACTACTGAGCCCCAATTATTCATAGCATCCATCTTACGTGCAACTTGCAATACCTTATGAAATGACATCGCTGAAACATCAATTGTTTTATGATAAAAATCGTAATTCAAATCATCATATGCACGATCCTTACGCACATTCATTGACATTCCTATTGAATGAAGTATAAAGTCTAACTTTCCTCCTAACAATTCCATTGATTCAGAAATTACCTTTTCCAAATCTTCAATGCTTGTTGCATCAGCCATAATCACAGTTGAACCCGTCTTCTCAGCCAACTCATTAATTTCACCAAACCGCAAAGCTAAAGGCGTATTTGACAAAGTAAATGTGGCGCCTTCTTCATGCGCATGTTCGGCTACCTTCCAAGCAATAGAATCTTGATCCAAAGCTCCAAAAATAATACCTCTTTTTCCTTTTAGTAAGTTATAAGACATGTAGTTAGTGTATATTTATAATCGAAATAATTTAATTCTAATTTTCATTTAACGTATTGCAAAGATATCATAAATTTAGCAAAATAGGTAAAAACATACCGAATTCATATGTTATTTCGCTATTCCATCATTTCACGAGCAGTTATCGTTGCAGCATTCGTTTTCTTTTTCCCACTTATCATCATACTAAGCTCGTCAACTCGCTCCTCATCACTAAGAATAGCTATGGATGAAAAAGTAAGCCCTTCAATTTCTTCCTTATATACTTTATAGTGCTGCTTTGCCTTTGCAGCAATCTGAGGTAAATGTGTAATTGCAATGATTTGCATTTTTGCCCCCATATTTTTCATCATATCTCCAACCATACCAGCAATATCTCCCGATACTCCTGTATCAATCTCATCAAAAACGATACAAGATAAAGATTTTCGAGAAGTCAAGATATACTTCATTGCTAACATTAACCTGGAAAGCTCACCACCAGAGGCGATTTTTGAAATTGGACCAACCTCAACTCCCTTATTTGCAGAAAATAAAAAGCGAATCCTGTCCCTTCCATAATTTCCAAAATCAACAAGAGATTCCAATTCCACTTTAAATTCGGCCCCAGACATTCCTAGTTTACTCAAACTTTCTTTTACCTTTCTCTCTACTTCAATAAGTGCTTGCTTGCGCTTTTCATTTAGTTTATCCGAATATTTAGTTAGTTTGTCTATAAATTCACCAATTTGTTTCTTCAAGCTTCCCTTATCCTCACTTAAACGCCCAAAATCCATAAGTTGCTCTTCAAGATTGTCTCGAATAACAATCAAACGGTCGGCATCACTAAGCATATGTTTATGCATTAAATGATTAAACATATCCAAGCGCGAACTAATATCTTCCAATTTATTTTGGTCGAAATCTACTGCCTCTCCTGTAGCATCAATTTCTCCAGAAATATCTTTCAACTCCAATAATACACTTTGAAGCCTCTCGCTTAGCACTTTGTAATCCTTATGATATGAACTAATGCCATTAATCAAGTTTATAGCTGTAGCCAACTTATTAAGCATTCCATTATCATCCGAATCTAAAAGTTGCTCAATGGAGAATAAATTAGATTTTATTTCTTCAGCATGATTCAACACATCCAGTTCTTGCTCCAATACTAAGTATTCACCTTCTTTCAAATCTGCTTTTTCCAGCTCATCAAATTGGAACTGTAAAAAATCCTGTTCAGTTTTTGCCCTTCGTTCCTGATCTTCAATTCTATGTAAATCCTGAATCAAAGTTTTATAACTAACATAATCTTTTTGATACGTATTCAACAAATCTCGAACCCCTGCATAGTCATCTAAGAGTTGAAGTTGAGTTTTTACATCATTCAAACTAAATGTTTGGTGCTGGGAATTAACATCAATAAGCTTTGAAGTCAATTCTCTAAGAATAGGCAGTTTAACAGGCGTATCATTAACAAAAGCTCTGGATTTTCCTTGAGGATTAATTTGGCGTCGAAGTAATAATTTTTCTTCAATATCAATATCATTCTCAAGAAAGAAATTCTTTAGGAGCTCCACATCCATATCAAATACAGCCTCCACATAGCATTTTGCCGTTTTATCCATCAAAACGCTTACATCTGCTCTATTGCCCATAATTAAGCCTAGAGCACCGATGATAATTGATTTACCAGCACCTGTTTCACCCGTCATAATATTCAAGCCAGTATCAAAGTCTAGCTCAATTTCACGGATTAAAGCATAATTCTGTATGGATAATTTTCTTAGCATATTTGAATAGTTGTGAAAGCAAATGTACATTAAATTCAACTCTGAAATCTACAAAAATATCAATCGAGTAGTCTGAGACATGACTAAATTTAGATTTACTTATCAAATTAATGAGTGCTTATTTAGTAATAATCAGCTCAAAAGGAAAACTCCATGAAAAAATGTAAAGATTCATGCATGATTTTCCTTAAAAAAACCTTATATTTGCAATGAAATCGAATTAAAGAGCAAATGAGCGAACTGGATAAATTAGTTACTCAAATAGAGGAACGTAGTAAAAAACTGGTAGAACGAAAGAATGCGCTTGATGAGGAGAATTCAAAGCTTAAAGTTTTAGTGAGCAAATTGCAAGCTGAAATTGAGTATAAAACAAAAACAATTAACGAATTAAACGACAAACACCAAGTTCTTAAGATAGCTAAAACTATTGGAAGCGAGGATAATAATAAAGGAGCGGTTAAACAACTTGATTTGTATATTAAGGAAATAGATCGCTGCATCGCTTTATTGAACAGTTAAAGAACTCTGATGGAAGAATTTGCAATTTCAGTAAATATAGCAGGCCGAGCTTACCGGCTCTTCGTTGAAGCAAAAGACGAAGAAAATGTTCGCAAGGCAGCTGTATTAATTAATAATAAAGTAGATGAATTTGCTGGCAATTATGCCTTTAAGGATAAGCAGGACTTACTTGCAATGACTGCCTTAATGAATACCAGTGAATTATTACAATCGAAGACTAATAATGACACCACAAGTGTTACGGTTTTTGATAAATTAAAAGAAATTGAAGTTATACTTTCAGAGTAATAACAATGTTCTTATAAATATTGACCCGTACCATTTTGACTTAAGTATATGAAACTCAACAGATACTTAATTAGGGACAAGCTCTTGAAGAGTTTTAGAACAGGCCTCATCCGTCATTGACGGAATTACCTTTCGGTGATCAGTGGACGTTCGATGACTCAGGCATCCCTACCCATGTCATAATTGGGGTTTTAATACTTCAAAGTGGACGGGTTTTTATTTATATATCCTCTTAAGCTTCCTGATACTATTTTATGCTTGGGTAAAAACCAAAAAAAGATGGAATACTATATTGCAATTACAATCTCAGTAATCTTATCACTTCTTATTGGCATTTTCTTTACCGCCTTTATAATCAAGAAACAAACTTCTAAAAAAGGTGCTAACTTATTAAGCGAAGCTAAAGCCGAGGCTGATGTTATTAAGAAGAATAGAATTATTGAGGCAAAAGAAGAGATTCTTAAACTCAAATCAAAGCATGAGAGTTATGTAAATGATAAAAATGCTAATATTCAACGAGGCGATAATCGAATCAAGCAGAAGGAAGCTAGTTTGAATCAGAAATTTGAAGATCTGAAACGTAATCAACGTGACCTTAAAGACCAGCAAGACTCTGTTCAGCAGCAGTCTGATAGACTTGAGAGAAAAGATGAGGATCTTAATAAGATGCACCGACAACAGGTGGAGCATCTTGAAACAATCTCTGGTTTATCTGCCGAACAGGCTAAAGAGCAATTGGTTGAAGCCATTAGAAATGAAGCCAAAACCGATGCCATGGCCTATATCAATGATGCTATGGAGGAAGCCAAATCATCAGCAAATATTGAAGCACGCAAGATTGTAGTTCAAACCATTCAACGTACTGCCACAGAACATGCTATTGAAAATTCAGTATCAGTATTCAATATTGAGAATGATGAAATAAAAGGACGAATTATTGGTCGAGAAGGGCGTAATATTCGTGCCATCGAAGCTGCTACTGGAATTGAAATTATTGTGGATGATACTCCTGAAGCTATTATACTATCTGGATTTGATCCTGTGCGACGTGAGATTGCACGATTAAGCCTACACAAACTAGTTAGTGATGGACGTATCCACCCTGCTCGTATTGAAGAAGTGGTTGCTAAAACAAAGAAACAAATCGACCAAGAGATTATGGATATCGGGAAACGTACTGCCATAGATTTGGGAATACATGGAATGCACCCTGAAATACTTCGTATGGTTGGCCGAATGAAATACCGTTCGTCATATGGACAAAACCTTTTACAGCACTCTCGTGAAGTAGCAAATCTATGTGCTACAATGGCCTCAGAATTGGGATTAAATCCAAAGCTAGCTAAACGAGCTGGTTTGCTTCATGATATAGGCAAGGTGCCTGATCATGAGCCAGAATTGCCACACGCAATATTTGGAATGAAACTAGCTGAAAAATATAAGGAACATCCTGAGGTTTGTAATGCCATTGGCTCGCATCATGATGAGGTTGAAATGACTACATTATTGGCTCCAATCACACAAGTATGTGATGCTATTTCAGGCGCTAGACCAGGTGCTCGTCGCGAAGTTGCCGAAGCTTATATCAACCGACTTAAAGAGCTAGAAAATCATGCACTTAATTTCCC
>Ga0164315_10003038_pt1 | contig 12956 bp, 11 predicted proteins | sample GuaBasSedimGuay6_FD_113737 | JGI IMG/M metagenome (GOLD analysis project Ga0164315, IMG submission 113737) | Subseafloor sediment microbial communities from Guaymas Basin, Gulf of California, Mexico - Guay6, Core 4569-2, 0-3 cm | ecosystem: Environmental > Aquatic > Marine > Hydrothermal vents... | reverse complement strand
CTTGAACAATACCCGTTCAACTCTGCCGATGGGTATGCCACGAAATTCCACCGGCGCGCCCGCTGACAGGCCTTTGATCGACTGGTCGAATGACACGATGTAATTGGTGCCGTACTTGTAGGGATTTTTGAGGGTGTCCTCGTAGGAGGTGAACAGTTTGAACTCGGTGTCATGCTTTACGGCGTCACCGCTTTCTATACCTTCTGGCACACCGAAGGTCACGCCGCCGAGTAAGATGGTGTCCATCGAAGCGGTATCCACCTTGAAACCATCCGCACCCGCACTAAGGGATATCCCGCTGACATCCCAGAAGCGCACCGCGCTGTTGACCAGCTCATGGTAGGGCGCATCGATAAATACCTTGTAGCGCATCCTGCGATCCGCGGGACTGAACTCCATGGTTTCAACGCGCCCTACCTGGTAGCCTTTGTAGAGAACCTTATCACCCGCACTAACGGAGGAGGCGCGCTCACTGGTCAGCTGTATGCGCAGGCCGGGCGCGCCGCTCGGTGTGAGTGGTGGCTTCTCCAGGGCGACAAACTTCCGTTGGCCCTTCTTGCCAGTACCGGGTGCAAGTTGTATATAGGCACCGGACAGCAGCGTATCGAGCCCGGTGATATTGCCCAGACCCACCTGGGCGGTGACCACCCAGAAGCGGGTGTCGTCGCGCAGCAGGGGCAAGGCCTGGCGATCCAGTTTAATCGTGGCTATGACGCCATCGAATTCGTCGTTCAGGCGCACTTCCTCCACCACGCCCATGTCGACACTGCGGTATTTGATTTTGGTCTTGCCCTCTGCGAGGCCGGAGGCGTTATTGAAGGCGACAGTTATCGTCGGGCCCTCCGTCAGCCAGGTGTGGACCACCATATACACGCCCAACAGCAGAGCGATCAGGGGGATGATCCAGATACCGGAAAAAGACCGACCCTGGCTTATCTTAGCTTGTTCAGTTGTCACTATTTTTTTCTTCCGTTTTTTTCCATTGCGTCCCAGATCAGCCGCGGGTCGAAGCTCTCCGCCGCGATCATGGTTACTACAACCACCCCGGCGAAAGACAGGGCGGCAAAACCCGGCCTGATCGCCAGCAGGCCCCCAAGATGCACCAATGCCACCAGTATGGCTACCACAAATACGTCAACCATGGACCACTTGCCGACAAATTCGGTGACGCGGTACATGATAGTGCGCTGGCGCGGGCTCACCGGTGAGTGGCGCTTCACTGTCCACACCAGGTAGAACATGGACATCAGCTTGCCCGATGGCACCATGACACTGAAAACAAAAATCACCAGCGCGACCGGCAGCGCATCGTGATGTATCAGCAATATAACCCCACCCATGATGGTGCTGCCCTCGGAACTCCCCAGCTGATCGGTGATCATGATCGGGAACAGGTTGGCCGGGATGTACAGCAGGCAGGCCGTGACCAACAGGGCCAGTGTGCGCTGGATACTGTCGTTCTTGCGCAGGTGCATGGCGGAGCCGCAGCGCGGGCAGTGATGCACCTCGGCGGGTGCCAGCTTGCAGCAGACGTGGCAGGCTGACAGGCCCCGGGAGGCGGCAGTCGTTGCGGGCACTGTTGCAGACACTAATTCAGGCACTACGCAGACTCCAATGCTTCAATGCGTTCCCAGCACTGGTAGCGATCCAGATTGGCCAGGGCCAGGGTGAAGCAGATGGTGAAGCCGGCGTAAGCCCAGAAAGAGATGCCCAGGACGATGGTTGCCATGGCGGCGATTTTCACCAGGGAGACGATCACGCCGATGATAAACACTTCGACCATGGCCCAGTTCTGGGCGAGGAAAATCCATTTAGCCGTGGTCACCAACCAGGGGCGGTAGCGCCCCTGTTGCAGGGGGATGCACAGCATTAACAGCATACCCAGGATCACCGCGGGAATGACAATAATAAAGGCGGCCACCATTATCGCCACCGCCGGCATGTCGTAATCCCAGATGGCGCGAGGCGTCTGCCGCAGGGTGATCACGCTTTCGAGTCCGCTGGCGGCGAAGGAGAGAAAGGAGAAGCTGTTGGCCAGTATCAGCAGAATCACTCCGGCGAAGGCATAAGCCAGCACCCGGCTGAAGGCGTCGGAGCGCGCTCGGGTGAGAAAACTACCACAGCGCGGGCAGGAGGCGCTTTCGCCGTCCTTCAGCGACGCTACATTAACCAGCAGATCGCAGCCATGACAGGCTATATCACCAGTCACGACTAGTGCGGCAACCCTTCTGTCGCATGGTCGTCAGGATTGATGCCCTGCTCCAGTTCACCGATGGTTTGCTGTAACTGTGCGGGTGATTCATGGCGAATGCGCGCCGCTTCCACGGCGAGTTCATCGGTGGATTCACTGTCTATACTGGGGCCCCTGACTTCTTCATCGTAGGTCTGGCCGTTGATATCCCGGCAGGGTAAAAGCCCGGCTCCTTCGCCACAGGCTTCATAGAAGCCATTTTCTTCTGTAACACGTTCTTCCACCAGGCCGGACTGCGCCCATGTGTGGGCCAGGGGGAGGCAAAATAATAGGGCTATAAGGTAGCCTGTACGGACTGGTTTCATGGTAGCTTGGCCTGATTGACTATCGTTCCGGGAACGATAGTCAGTATAGGGTGCTGCCGTGGTAACAGCAACATCGCGCCGTGGTCGCCCCGCTGGCAGATGGGCGCCAACCGGCAGGCCCGTAAAGGGAAGGGCGGCTCCTTTACCGTAGCAAGGGGCCGCCTGGAAGCGGATTGGCTAGCCCTGGAACGCCTTACGCGGGGCAGAGACGCCGGTCGCATCAACACCTTTGAGGTAGGCCATCATCGTGTCGGCGTCTGACACTTCAAATGGATCGCTCTGGCAGTTGTCGTCGAAGCCCTCTTCGATGAACATCTTCTCGATCACGCCGTCGTCCACGATCATGGAATAACGCCAGGAGCGCATGCCAAAACCGATGTTCGACTTGTCTACCAGCATGCCCATCTTGCGGGTGAATTCGCCGTTCCCGTCGGGCAGCAGGAAAATGTTCTGGTTATCCTGTTCCTTGCCCCATTTGAACATAACGAAGGCATCGTTTACCGAGATACAGACGATCTCGTCCACACCCTGCGCCTTGAATTCGTCATACAGTTCGTCGTAGCGGGGCAGGTGGTTGGATGAACAGGTGGGAGTGAACGCGCCGGGCAGGGAGAAGACAACAACCTTCTTGCCACCAAAAATGTCCGCGGTGGTTTTCTCTTCCCAGCGAAAGGGGTTGTCGCCCCCTACAGACTCATCCCGCACACGGGTTTTGAATGCAGCGTCGGGTACACGATTAACAATGGTCATAACACACTCCTTGGTTTGTGATCAGAAAGTAGCACCATTGTAGGGGGTGACAACAAATAGGTAAAATAATTTTATTTAATGTCGTCGATAGTATTTATAAATGGCTATGGGGCCGGGGTTTCCTCCGCTCACCGATGGAGGACGTTCTTGAGTGGGTCTTATTGAACTTGCGACGAGACCCCTGATAGATTTTGGAGCGTCTCGGATTGTACAGATGTGACACTGAGATACCTGCCAATCGCTGATAGCTGGATAACTCAAATAATCGCCAGGTGCGTTCGCAGAGCTTTTTGGTGGCGGGCCCGGAGAGTGTGCCATAGACTGAAAGCAGCCATGCTCGGCAAATAATGCCCGGGCTGCTGCCGCTGCTCCCGCATCCACCGCTGTCGCGGCAGGACAGCCTTCCGTAGCTACTGCGATACGCCAAGTAATCCCCGACGCAGTGCCCTGGCCTGCCGCTTGATCTTCGCAGAATTCTCGGGGCCCATGCGCAGTAGCTGTTTCTGTAATGCGGTGAGTTGCTCGAACTGCGGATCCGCGTACTGGAAAATAGCTTCCTTGCGCTGCAACGCAACCGGCTCAGACGGCTCCGGCGTCGCCAGAACGTAGTCCAGTGACCGGATCAGTGCGTTGTCCATATCCTCTACGGAGTGGCCAAACCCCATGTAGGCCTGTTCCAATAGGGCCCGGTAGCGGTGAAATGTCGAAACCAGTAGGTCAATGTCGAAGGAGGCTATGGCCTGGGCGTAGCTGTCGTAACGGGCGTAGCTGGCGGGGTCTATGTAGGTCAGACCGTCAACCTCGATCGTGCTGAACGCCTTTTTTGGCGGCGTCAGCGGGATTGCCTTGCGCGGAACCAGACCGCGGCTAAAGCCATCGATCATTCCCGCGCCGCGCTGCACCAAGTCGTTGGCCTCCAGGGCCTGGCTCACAAGTGTCGACGCACCTGCCGGTGCCAGTAGATTGCGCAGTTCCTGGGCACTGTTTTGCAGGGTGACTTCAGGCTCCGCGGATGCGGCCTCTGGTGGAGGTTCGGGCACTGGTGTCGGCGCCGGTTCTGGAATATCGGGCGCCGGAGGCACTTCCGAAACAGGAATTGGTTCAGCTGCGCGAGCTATTGCCGGGGAGTGTTCGTCTACAACCGGCGGTGCGCTTTTCTCCGTGGAAAAATAAATGCCGGCACCAATGCCAATAACAACAATTATCGCAACAGCGGCGATGGCAGTAATCTTCGATGCGGCAGGCCGGCCTTCACTATTTGATAGGCGTTCGTCATGGGATTGGCGGTCTTCAGGGTCTATAAGCATGGCCAGTTTCCTTGGGAGTCGCTGTGGGTCAGGTCGGTTCTTATCGGCAGAGTATAGAGCAGTTAGTCAGTGAATGGGTGATCATATACTGCGCATCAAAAATCCGCTCAGGGCCGCGTAGTTGGGCGACAAGGACGGCGCGACCTGCTTTTTGATGTCTGCCAACAGACGCACATATCCTCTATAGAACGCCCATGATGGTGTCGGTTTGTACTCCAGGTCGGCAATTTCAAAATAGGAGATGATGCCCTTGGCAGTGGTGGGTTTGACAAACGCTTCCTTGCGCGGTGAAAAGTAAAACGGCACCACAGAGATGATAGACCATTTGGCGATGCGGTGATGACTAAGGAATCCCAGAATTTCTTCAAACCCGCTCTGTTTTTGCCGGCCATACAGGCGCTTTTCGAAACTATCGGCCAGCGCCTGTTTTTCATGGGAGTTCAGAGACCTGATGAAATCGCGGAACTTCGGCTTCTCAAACCGGGAGACCATCGACGACCGACCCACAATCTTGACCAGGGTTTCCGTGATAAATTCAGGGCGATTGAAGTTTTCTCGGGTCAGGCTCTGTTGGGTGAACTCGACCAGTTTGTCCACATTGTGTTTTTTCTTGATGGGCTCCATCTCGGGATCTGCAAAGCCCCCGGGATAGCGCAGCAGGAAACCGGCCTCTGCGTCTTTCAGCTTCTGGTAGTTCAAAGTATTCTTTCCTTATCGGGTCTGAGTGTCGTGGTGCCAGTGTCGTGGTGCCTGGACAAGCCTTCGTGCCTGGTATACACACCTGTAATGGCCTGTGGCCGCGACAGGCTATGAAAATTTGGAGATCAGGCCCCGCGGTCGCCCTCACAGAGGGCTACTGGTTGATCTGTTTCCCGCAAACTCGAAAACGCTCTACACTCTTGGAATGATCAGAGCTTAGCATATATGATCAGTGTGCCCGGGACCAAGTATCCGGGTCTTTCAGCGCTGGAGCCCAATAGTGGGCGGAGAGGTTGGGTTCCAATGAGCAGGCAAGACGATCTCCAGGAGCAAAAGCGCATGGGTACGACCATGCAGGCGTTGGCGTGGCTGATGTTCCTGGCGCTGGGCGTATTCTATTTCAGCGACCTGCTCGACAAGCAGCACAACCCGAACCAGAATCTGCACACCAGCTATGGGGAGGAGGGCGCGCTGGAAGTGGTGTTACAGCGCAATAAATTCGGTCATTATGTGACTAGTGGCGCAATCAACGGTAACCCGGTTGTGTTTATGCTGGACACCGGTGCCAGTGGCGTCGCTATTCCTGAGGCAGTTGCCAGGCGCCTGGGGATACCGCGAGGCCGGGCTTTTCAAACCCAGACTGCAAACGGCATCACTACCAGCTATGCCGTCATCCTTGACAGCGTTAGCGTGGGGGGTATCGAACTGCATGATATTCCAGCAGGTATTACGCCGGGACTGCAGAGCGAGCAGGTTCTGCTGGGCATGTCTTTTTTAAAACATATCGAGTTTACCCAGCGCGGCGACACCCTGATTTTGCGATACTAGCTTAAGCAACGCTGTTTGCTTTTATAGTTTTGGAATGTGTACCATCAAACTACAGAATAAGGGATACCCACCATGAGCGACCTGAAAATATATCCTGCCTGGGACGCCGGCGTGCGCTGGTTTCACTGGCTCAACCTGCTGTGCCTGCTCGGGCTGATTGCCGTGGGTGTTGCCATTCTCAACGGCAAGGCACTGGGCGTGACCACCGATGGCAAGATCCTGCTGAAGACGGTACACGTCTGGATTGGTTATGTATTCGCGGCGAATCTGCTGTGGCGGTTGATATGGGCCTTTATCGGTGGGCCGCATGCGCGCTGGCGAGCGATGATGCCTGGCGGGCGCGGCTATATGAGCGAGGTGCGTGGCTACATCGCCGATTCCAAAGCAGGGCGGCCACGACAGTACATCGGTCACAATCCGATCGGGCGTCTGGCAGTTGCCATCCTGCTGTTGTTGCTACTGATGCAGGCTGTGACCGGGTTGGTACTGGCGGGTACAGATCTGTTTTATCCACCCATCGGTTCGTGGATAGCCAACTGGGTGGCACTCCCGGGGCTGGATCCTGCAACGCTGCAGCCCTATGCGAAGGAGACCTATAACGAGGCCGCCTACGAGGCGATGCGCGCCTTCCGCAAACCGTTCATCACCATACATTACTATGGCTTATACACGCTGCTCGCGTTTGGCCTGGTTCATATCCTGGCGGTCGTCAAGATCGAGCTAGACGGCGGTGGCAATCTTGTATCCGCGATGATTTCGGGTAAGAAAGTACTCAGCGGGACGCCGGCGGATGAGGCGAAGTCCGATTAATTCCGGTGAGTCTGTGTGGAGAACAATGATTCGTATACGGCAGAGTATTACTGATGGGTCTTTTTGAACGTTATCTGAGTGTCTGGGTAGGTCTTTGCATTATTGCCGGTGTTTTGCTCGGCAATCTGGTGCCTGGCCTGTTCGAATTGATCGCCAGGCTGGAGTACGCGCACGTCAATCTCGTGGTTGCCGTGTTTATCTGGATCATGATCTATCCGATGATGGTGCAGATAGATTTCACCGCAATCAAGGATGTGGGGCAGAAGCCGAAGGGGCTGATCCTGACCCTGGTAGTCAACTGGCTGATCAAACCATTTACCATGGCGGCACTGGGCTGGCTGTTTTTTCGGGTGATATTTGTCGATTGGGTGGATCCCCAGTCGGCGACCGAGTACATCGCCGGGATGATCCTGTTGGGTGTGGCGCCCTGTACGGCCATGGTTTTCGTCTGGAGCCAGATGACGGAGGGTGACCCGAACTACACCCTGGTACAGGTATCTGTGAACGATATCATCATGGTGTTCGCTTTTGCGCCTCTGGCGGCCTTCCTGCTCGGGGTTAGCGACATTCAGGTTCCCTGGGAAACCCTTTTTCTGTCGGTGGTTTTGTATGTCGTGCTGCCATTGGCCGCCGGCGCTTTTACGCGCCATCGGTTGGAGGCTAATCAGGGCGAACGCGGCCTCGATGAATTCGTTCATAAGCTCAAGCCCTGGTCCGTGGTGGGCCTGCTGGCCACGGTGGTACTGCTTTTCGGATTCCAGGCGGAGACCATCATCGGTCAACCGCAGACCATTGTGCTGATTGCTATTCCCTTGTTGCTACAAACCTACGGGATCTTTGTCATCGCCTATGCGGCGGCAAAGGCTCTAAAGCTGCCACACAATATAGCGGCGCCCGCTTGCATGATCGCCACCTCCAACTTCTTTGAGCTGGCGGTAGCGGTCGCCATATCCCTGTTCGGGCTGCATTCAGGTGCGGCACTGGCCACTGTAGTAGGTGTGTTGGTGGAAGTGCCGGTCATGTTGTCTCTGGTGGCGATAGCCAATCGTACGCGCCATTGGTTTGCCTGAGGGCTGTGAAGGTTACTTAAGGCCTATGCGCTTGGTATGGGCATCTGTAGCAGCGGCCTTTGGCCGCGACAGGCCACTCTGGCTCAGGTCTGGTCGCCCTCAGAGAGGGCTGCTACATGTTAACCTGTAGCAAATGAGCTTAACAAAGTGCCATTCCTATCCGGGTGTTGCAGCAGTTTTTTAGATGTGGCCAATTCAGGCTTCGATGCGCCGCAATAACTTCTCCCGTATGCCGTGCAATACCGAAAACATCACCGGCACCGCCAACAGGGTCAGAAAGGTCCCGGCCAGCAAACCGCCAATGGCGACCACCGCCAGGGGTGACAGGCGTTCTATTCCCACCGCCCATTCCAACGCGAGTGGCACCATGCCGACCGCGGAGGACAGGGCTGTCATCAGTATCGGGCGGGTGCGCTTTTCCACCGCAGCCAGCAGTGCACTGTTAAGGTCTTGCCCCTCCTTAATCGCCACCTTGGCAAAGTCCACCAACAGTATGCCATTGTTCACAACAATGCCCATCAGCAGGATCATACCCATGAAGCCGGGCATTGACCCGAACTTCCCCCCCAGTAACAACCCCCAGGCGGCACCGATGAGTGCCAGGGGCAGGCTGGCCATGATGGCTATGGGGTCCAGGAAAGAGCGGAAAGTGACCGTGAGCATCAGGTACAGCAGAACCAGACCGAGAGAGAATGATGTAAACAGGCGGGAGAAAGACTCGGACAGTTGCTTTATTTCACCCTCGTAGCGAATTTGGTAACCGCGCGGTAATTCCAGATCGTCCAGAGCCTCCCTGACCTCATCGTGCAAGGTGGTGATCGCGATGTTGCGCCGCCAGGCCAGTACATCGATGGTCGGCTCCAGGTATTGATGCGTTTCAGCGCTGGGAGCGGTGATGATGCGCGGCGCGGCCACAGAGGCCAGGGGAATATAACTGCCATCGAATAAACGAATGAACAGGGTTTGCAGGTCTTCGGCGCTGTTGCGCTGGCCATTTTGCAAGCGCACCCAGATCGTAACCGGATCCTCTCCACTGACTCGCAAGCGCCCCCCGGATATGCCACCGACCGCGCGGGCGACCTGATTGGCAATATCCACGGCACTGAGCCCATGCAATCTGGCGCGGGCTGGGTCAACATTGAGCTCGATGCGCTTGGCGCCACTTTGCCAACTTCGCTCCAGGCCGGTCAAGCCGGGCACCTGGCGCAGGCGCCCCATTACCTCGTCCGCCAGCTCACTGAGGATGATGGGGTCCGGGCCGCTGAGCATAACGTCCACCGTGCCGCGGATGGACGACAGTGGCGTTGCGCCGTACACCGAAGCATTCGCGGAGATCAGGCCGGGAATCATGCGCAGCCGTTGGCGTATCGATTCGTTGATACCGTAGATGTCCCGATCGCGCTGGAAGCGGTCTACCATATTGAGGGTGATTTCCCCCTGTTGCAGCAGGCGTTGGGCACCGAAGGACTTCACACCCGGTTCCGAGCCGATCACGCTGGAGTAAGAAATGAGCCAATCCGCCGGTATCTCGTCACGGATTTCAGCCTCGACCATGGTCAACAGCCGGTCCATCTGCTGGTCGTCTGTATCCGGGGCGGCTTCGAAGGTGATACGAGAGATGCCGGTATCCATCAGGGGCATTATTTCACGGCCCAATAGCCGCATCTGGCTGGCGGCCACGATAAACAGCGCGGCGAACATCACCAGTACCAGGGCGCGGTGCTCCAGGCCCCAGGCAACCAGATAAATATACAGGCGTTTAAGCGGGTTCAGGATGAACCGGGTAAATGGCCGCAGCAGCCAGGCCAATGGGTCGCGGGCGCCGGGTTTGAGTATCAGCGGCGCGAACAGGGGGATCAGGGTGACGGACACAATCAATGAGGCCGTCAGTGCGACCGACAGGGTGACCGTCAGCGGCCGCAATACGGCTTGCACATAGCCGCCGATGAACATGATGGGCAGTAACACTAAAATAGTGCTGATGGTGCCACTGGTATCGGCCAGCAGGATTTCATTCAGGCCACGTACGGCGGCGATATGGCGTGGCTCATCGGTTTCGCGCATGCGCCGTTCGATGTTTTCTATCACCACGATCGCGTCGTCTGCGAGCAGGCCGACGGCGATGATGATGGCGGACAGGGTCACCATATTGAATTCGTAGCCCATCCACCACAGGATGGCGAACGCCATGAGATAGGAAATTGGCAGTGATATGGCGACTACCAGCGCCGCGCGCGTATTGCCGATAAACAGCAGAATCACCAGCACCGTCATAATAATGGCGTCGCGCAGGGAGTCCAGCATGTTGCTCACAGTGAGGCCGATGAGGCGCCCCTGGGTATCTGCCACCTGGATATCCAGTGTGGGAAAAGCCCGGCGTATCTCATTGAGATGCGCATTGACTGAATCGATCACCGGCTGGGCGAAGCCGGCCTCGGAGCGCAGCAGGGCGATAGCCACGGCGGGTTGACCGTTGCCGTGGTACAAGGAGACCGGATCGGCCTCCCCCCAGGCCACCCGGCCAAGGTCGGCCACCCGCACATGGGAACCGCCGGCAAGCGGCACCAATACCGCTCCCAGGTCGTTGGGTCCAAGAGCCAGGGTGCGGGCTGTCAGCATCAGGCGCTCGTTATTGCGGAAAACCATACCCGCCGGCTGCGACAGATTGGAGCCGGTCAGCGCCGCCGCAACCTGCCCGACATCAAGTCCATGCGCCAACAGCCTGTTGCGATCCAGGTCGACCGCCACCTGGCGCCGGGGGCCGCCAAATACTTCCGCCTCGGCGACACCGGGGAGGTTCAGCAGGGTATCGCGCAGGTCGTGCTCGGACAGTCGCCGCACCTGCGCAAGATCCAGGCCGGTGTCCTTTGCCGCAGTTACGGCGAGCGTCATCACCGGGCGCGCGGCGTCGGTAATCTTGAACACCAGGGGATCTTTGATGCCGGGGGGTAACAGGCCGGTGACCCGGGACAATTCGGTGGTTACCGCATTGGCCGCAATGTTGATCCCAACCCCATATTCAAACTCAACCTGCACGGCGGACACTTCATCACGTGAGGTGGAGGTGACCCGCCGCACCCCATCGATGGCGGACAGACGAACTTCCAGTGGATGGGTGACCTCGTTGGCCACGTCATCCGTGGTAGCGCCCGGCCACTGCACCACCACCGAGATAGTGGGGCGATTGCTATCGGGAAAAAGGTTGGTTGGAATCGCCGAGAATCCGACCCAGCCAAGTATCAGCACCGCAATGGTGGCAGCCAGAATGGCGTGGGGTTGTCCCAGCAGGCGCTCGCCGAAACTCATTGCGGGTACCCGGGAGTTGCCTCAAGGCGAATACTGGCGGGGTCGCCATCTCGCAACTGCATCAACACACTCTGGTGGGCGACCACTACCTGCTCCCCCGGCCTGAGGTCACCCGCTACGGCAAGTCCCTCGTGGGTATCCAGGATGATACTGACCGGAACACGCTGGATAACTGTCTTACTGTCGTCGCGACTATCAATCTTGAAAAGAAAGCCGTGGTCACCGGTGCGAACCAGCGCTCGATGCGGTACAGAGGTCACATCTTCCACGGTTTCCAACAACACCCGCCCTGGAATTCTGGCGCCACTGGGCAAGCCAAAAGGCATGGAGAGCAGATCCGCCTCCGCGGCGCCCAGGGCGTGTGCGTCCAGGGCCGGGAAAATTCGCGAGAGTTTGACCACCAGCGTCTGGCTGCCATGCTCCAGCACTACCTCAGTGCCTGGCTTTACCTGCTCCAGTATCTGCTGCGGTAGACTGACCCGCAGTCGCGCCGCACTGTCCACGGTCAGCTGGTACAGGGGTTTTCCGGGTTGCGCCATATCGCCCACTTCCGCCAAACGCGCGGCGACGATGGCGTCCCGCGGTGCGTAAACCGTGCCATAACCGATCCGCACATCCATGGCCTCGAGTTGTTTTTCCAGGTTGGCCACAGTTTTCCCCGCGGCGATTTCCGCCGTGTGTTTGCTCTCCACTAGCTCCTCTGTGGTCAGGCTTTTCGCCTTTAGGCGCAACTGGCGCGCATACTCGTCATGGGCGCGCGTCTGCTCCGCCAGCGCCGCTTCGTGCTGCGCGGCCAGTCCCTCACGTTGATGTTGTAAATCGGCCATTGAGATACGGGCAAGCACGTCACCCTGCTGCACCTTTACGCCCTCTCTGGGTCCCATGGCCTCAATCAGCCCCGACAGTTGGCTGCTGATGGTGATATCCGTACTGCCCGTTAAAGTGGCCAATACGGGAAAGCCACGGGACAGATTACCCTTGATCACTTGTGCGGTATGCAGGGCCCAGGGGATATCGCCAACGGCTGCAAGGTCAGTCACTGCCGCCATGCGGTGTTTGCGCAGCAACACGGTGCCCAGGGCCAGTGCGAGCACGATTAAAAGGATGGAGACAGTCGTGAGATACTTTTTCATTGTGAATACATCCTGTGGTCGATATCAATTGACACCCACTGCTAATTACCGGGGGCGGGGCAACACCAGTTGCCCCGCCTGCAAGCCACTTATGACCTCTATCATGCCGTCTGTCGTCGGCTGCCCGAGGCGTACAAAGCGTCGTTCTGCCCGACCTTCATGCGCCACCCAGGCCACATCCAACTGGCCGACCCTGACTATGCGCTCTACCGGTATCAGCAGGCGAGAGCGGTCTCCCGCCGGAACCTGCAGGCGGGCGTACATGCCGGGCAGCAAGATATTATCCCGGGGCAGTATGGCCCTGACCAGAAAGCTGCGCGAACCGGGGTCCGCCGCCGGAACGATTTCCTCGATGCGCGCGGTCAGAATGCGCCCAACTGAGGGTATTTCCACTTGCAGCGACTGGCCGGCCTGCAGCGACAGGGCCAGTTGTTCGCGCACCCACGCTTCCACCCGCAGTGAAAAAGGATTGTACAGGGACAGCAGTTTCTGGCCGG
>Ga0164315_10003037_pt1 | contig 12961 bp, 11 predicted proteins | sample GuaBasSedimGuay6_FD_113737 | JGI IMG/M metagenome (GOLD analysis project Ga0164315, IMG submission 113737) | Subseafloor sediment microbial communities from Guaymas Basin, Gulf of California, Mexico - Guay6, Core 4569-2, 0-3 cm | ecosystem: Environmental > Aquatic > Marine > Hydrothermal vents... | reverse complement strand
TAAAGTTGCCCAACAATTATGTTATCCTCAATATTGTCAACAAATACAAGATTGTTTATCCGGAAAACCGCAATCAGTGCTTGAAGCTTTATGGGCAACGCCGCCATTAACATAAGCTGTGAGGCAACCATAAAGGTTAAAAAAACCTGACAGGTTTGTATATATAGACTTTCAGATAAATAACTTCACAAAGGGCAGACACACAACAAAGGGCAGACACACAGGTCTGCCCCTACATGACATTTTCTTTGTAGGGGCGAACCTGCGTGTTCGCCCTCATTGTGAAATCATAAATAATTGGGGTCAGAGTAACATTAATTTTGACAAGCATTATTGTTTCATCAATATGTGTTCGGGATTTTTAAGTCTCTCATTTAATTGTGAATTGTTTCACTGCGTCACGAAGTAATTGCTTCACTGTTTCAGTGCGTAACTGTGAATGACTTTAATCTTATAAGTTCAATTTTGTGTGCCAAATCAACGTCAACTTTTCACCACTCATTATTTATTATTATACTTAAAAATCAATAAGTTAAAAATAATCCCGAACACCTATGATTGTTTCATATTAATTTTACTCTGACCCCAATTATTCGTTCTTTAGCTAAATTTGAGACGAAGGGCGAAATTGAATGGCAGCAAGTATTAGCAGAAATTTTTGCAGGTTTTAGTTTTTCTCATAATTATAAGATTGATCGTTTTTATGAAGCACAAAGGGAGCTGTTTTTAAATAATTATCGCGTAATACGCTTTCATCATCAAGTTGATTTGAAAACGCTTTTTAATAGCATTTTACGAGCTAAAATGGGTACAATTACCAAATTATACAATTATGTTTATCCTGAAACTTCTAAAAGTTCAGCAACCGAATTAAACTTTTGCTGATTTGTGCAAAAATTCATAATAATCTTTAATTCAAGCATCTGAATTGATGGATGGCACAACCACTTATTCCCGAATTAAATTATAATTTACTTCGAGCCTGAACTCTTTAATTGAATTAGGAATTAGTAATTGCCAATTAAAAAATAGAACGTAAAAAATATTTTTATATTAGCTGAAGTCTTTAAAATTACAGCAATCGAAGAAAATATTATTTTGACCTAGAAAATTTTTTCATAAAAAGCTTGACCTTTTTTGAAGGACGTGGTAGTATGGATATCCCATATAAAAGTCATTTTTGACTATTAATGATTAACGGGATCACTGATTACTAATTACCTGCACAACCACTTGAATGCTTCCCCCAAGTTTCAAGCGGAGTCGGGTGGCAACTTTTATTGCTCTGCTTCGGAAAGCCTGATAAGTTTGACCGACAATTTGTTTTTTTATAGGGGGAGCCGATATGAATTTTCGTTTAACATCGACGCTGGCGCGTCGAGAATGCGTTCCCACGCTGGCGCGTTGGAACGAGAAAAAGTTAATATGTCCTTATACCACAAGGTAACAAACATGAAGAGAACTTCAATCAAGGAGAATTGCCATAATGTTTGGTATTGGCAAAATAAATGTGGTCTGTACCCTATTTTCTGTGTTAGTTTTTGTAATGAACAACTTTTTTAAAATAACGTTAAAAACAAAGAAAAGAATGATGGTATGAAAATTTTGATAACCGGAGCAACGGGCATGGTAGGGCATAACATTCTCGAGCATGATAAAGTACAGTCCCATGATGTCTTAGCACCAAAACGACAAAAACTCAATTTATTTGACTATGGAATGGTTGAACATTATTTGCAACACAATCGTCCTGATTTGATTATACACTGTGCAGGAAAGGTAGGGGGAATTCAGGCCAATATGCAAGAACCATTTAGGTTTTTGCTTGAAAATCTCGATATGGGACGAAATGTTGTGGTTGCTGCCAAGCGGGTCGGAATTAAAAAATTGCTAAATTTGGGAAGTTCTTGCATGTATCCCAGAAATGCACCGAATCCGTTACAAGAAGAGATGGTGCTGAAGGGGGAATTAGAACCAACCAATGAAGGATATGCCATTGCCAAAGTGGCAGTGACAAAATTATGTGAATATCTGAGCAGAGAAGATGCTACATATCAGTATAAAACACTCATCCCGTGTAATCTTTACGGACGATGGGATAAGTTTGAGCCTGCTCATTCTCATATGATTCCTGCGGTTATTCGTAAAATTCATGAAGCCACAGTGCAGGAGCAATCAGAGGTGAAAATCTGGGGAGACGGGGAAGCGAGAAGAGAGTTTCTGTATGCAGGAGATCTGGCTGATATGGTAATGTTAGGGATAGATCGTTTTGATGATTTGCCCGGATTAATGAATGTTGGGCTTAGTACTGATTATTCGATCAATGAATATTATGAAGCCATTGCCAGAGTTATTGGTTTTTCTGGTAAATTTACTCATGACCTCTCAAAACCTGTGGGGATGAAACAAAAATTAGTGGATGTTTCTCGACAAACTACATTCAAGTGGAAACCGAATAATACGTTAGAAGAAGGAATTAAGAAATCATACGAATTCTATCTCTCGCAAGTAATTTTATCATAACCGTGATAACGAAAATTTGTGTATACTTTTTACCATTAGCCAAAAGTTAAGCGATAGGAGAAGACATGATACCCTTAATGAAAAGTGCTTTCTTGAACGAGCATGAAACGAAAGAGCAGTTGGCCGAATTTATTAGACGAACTGATAGATTGAGCATGGGTGAGCAATGTGTTCAATTTGAAAATGAGTTTGCCAAATTTCAAGGGGACAGGGAAGCGGTGTTGTTTAATAGTGGAGGAAGTGCAAATCTGGCTATTCTGCAGACATTGAAAAATCTTGGGAGACTCAAAGAAGGGGATAAAATCGGATTTTCTGCATTAACGTGGTCAACAAATGTTATGCCAATCATCCAAATGGGACTTCAGCCGGTGGCGATTGATTGTGAAGCAACCACGCTGAATGCGATGTCATATAACCTGACAGAACGGCTAACTACCGACCATATCCAAGCATTCTTTACGACGAATGCGCTTGGATTTGCGGGGGATTTGGATAATATTCAGCAACTCTGCCATGAAAAAAAAATTATTTTGCTGGAAGATAATTGTGAAGCCCTGGGAACTGAATTACCGGCCGGCAAGACTGGAACATTTGGGGAAATGACAAGTTTTTCATTCTTTGTGGCACATCATATGTCAACCATCGAAGGGGGCATGGTCTGCACGAACAACGAAAAATTCGCGGAAATGTTGAAAATTGTTCGCGCTAACGGTTGGGATCGTAATCTGAACGCGAATCAACAACATAAATGGCGGAAGAAATATAATGTTAACTCAGAATTTGAGGCAAAATACACGTTTTATGATCTGGGTTATAATTTTAGACCAACAGAGATCACGGGATTTCTTGGACGTTGTCAACTCCAATTGCTTAAAGAAAATATCGTTATAAGAGAAAAAACTTATATGATGCTGGAATCCACCGTTAACGAAAATTCAGATATTATTACCCTTGCTCGGTCTCATATTTCAGTGTTATCGAATTTCGCATTTCCCATTCTATGCAAAACCAGGAAACTGAGAGATAAATATATTGCCCAATTTTCAGGGGCGGGAGTTGAAATTCGGCCGATGATTGCAGGGAATATCCAGAAACAGCCATTTTATAGAAAATATGTTTCAATATTGTATGAACTGCCAGGCACAGATAAAGTTCAAGAATGTGGTTTTTATTGTGGAAATTACCCTGAACTAACTGAAACAGATATTCAAACGCTGTGTAGTTGTTTAAGCAAATACTAAGATACATTTGGATTGTAATGGAGGTAGAGCAATGCCCTTAGATTTTGGAATATTAATTCTGTCTTGTGATAAATATTCGGATATGTGGAATCCCTTCTTTCAATTATTTTGGCAGAATTGGAAGAATTGTCCATATCCTGTGTATTTAGGCAGTAATACAGTCAGGTTTCAAGATGATCGTATCATCACCGTCTTATCGGGAGAGGACAAGGATTGGTCACGCAGCTTTAAATCGATCTTACAGCAAATTCCGCATCCTTATCTTTTAGTATGGTTAGAAGATTTTTTCATTACTTCGCCTGTTAATTCTCAAAACATCGCCCGCTATGTTCAGTTTATGCAAGAACATAAAGCTAGGCATATTCAACCAAAATGTCAACCTGTGCCCGATGACTGGATCTGTGAAGATATTGGTATCTATGGAAAGGGGAGACCCTATCGAGCGAATGTGGTGGGGTTTTGGGAGCGAAATTATCTCTTAGATCTCCTCCTTGAAGGGGAAAGCCCCTGGAATTTTGAAATATTAGGTTCCTATCGCACGGCTTATGATGATGGTTTTTACTGTTTACATCCTGCTCCTTTTTCATGGATAAATGTTGTGGAAAAAGGCTCCTGGGTTCCTAAACACTTTACATATTGTCAACAACATGGTATTGAAATAGACTTATCTAAACGGCATGTGTTAAAGGGTGGTAAGAAGTGGCAAAGTGTATTGCAAATGCTGTACTTTGATTCCGTAATCAAAATTCCTTGGAAACTGAGATTAAAATTAATGAACGTTTTGAGAAAATTAATTATTACATATTGAGGTTGTGGTTGATGCCTGGCTGTTCAATTTTCTACAATATAGGTAGGGTGGACAACGTGTGTTTGTTGCTCACCAACACAATTGAGTCTGATCACAGTTAATGTCGAAGATTTTTGGGATAGGGAATATTTACTCAATCTCTTAATATAGACGGCGAAAACCCTTGGAATTTTGAGATACAAGGCTCCTATAAAACCGCGTATGATGAAGGTTTTTATTGTCTAAAACAGCCCTTATTCTCACACGTACATGTTGTAGAAAAAGGCTGTTTTTCTCGTTCCCACGCGCTGGCGTGGGAATGCCTTCTCGACGCGCCAGCGTCGCGTGATCTACAGAAACTGGACGCAGGCGCGTCCCGAATGGGTTCCCACGCCGGCGCGTGGGAACCAGCAAAGAGGTGTTCTATGACGACTGATTTTTCCCTGCTCACTGGGGAATAATATGGATCAGACCCCTATTATTTTCCCCTTATTTTTCCTTGCGCTTAATTGTTTTATCCACTTCATCAAACAGCCAATTCAAGGTGTCAAAAACTTTTTGTAAATTATCTGTGGCAGATATTTGATTAGGGTCCTTAGTGAAAATGCCATTATACAACTTACCAAACTCCCAAGCCTTACCAGAAGTAACAACAGCATAACAAATATTGCTTCCTTGTGTTGATGCTGCATACATTTCAGCTAATGCCTGTGCCCAACCTTGCTCCCAGTCCTGTCTTTTAGCTTCCATGATACAAAGCTCCGGTACGTCCATACGCCCTTGTTTTGTTTTTGGGGCGACTAAAAAATCTGGTCTACCCATAAGATCATTTTTCTCATCCACATTATAAGCTATGTGCGACCACACAAGAAAACCCGTATAATGATCGTCTAATAGTTCCAAAATACGGCTAATTATTCTTTCGCAAACAGCTTCTTCACTTACAAAACTTGCTTTTTCGGATAACCTTTTTTTAAGACGAGTTATGTCCATTTCAAGTACTTCAAATTTTAAAGTGCTTATAAAATTCGTAGCATCTGCTTCCTCAATACCAAATTTTTCCGTCACTTCTAATACTGTTTTTAAATGTACCATACGGCATAACAAGTCACCTTATTTCTAATGAACGGCATTATTATGCCTATTTGCATCATTATTTGAAACACTCAATCTTTTCTTGACACCATTTTTCCGTTAACAGCTGCAAAAGAACGCTTAATCACCAAGTCTCGTTCCTTTTGGAAAATGAGGTGCCAAAAGCTCGAATCACGCAGACTAACACCTCTCTTCAGCCGCGCGGCTTGAGGCAAAGGCTGCAAGGCTTAGAATTAAAATTAATTTTACTCTGACTCCAATTATTTTTAATCCATGCTACACTCGCTCGCTACCCGGCTATAATGCTTGCTATAAAAATTGGTAGTCATGCAATGTGGGTGATATGATAGAACGCTGATGACACATGATTATGGCCTGATCTGCGCTGATTTTTTTATTTTTAATCACTTTATTTAATCAGTGTAAATCAGGCCATCATCAGTCAAATCAGCGTTCTATCTAATCATATAACGACATCACCCACATTGCAGCACTACCTAAAAATTATTGAAGGAATTATTAAAATTAGGCTTCTTGACTTATCATTTGCAACAAAATTCCAACAACCTTTTTAGTATTTTCAATAGAATATTCATCTAAGTCAATAAAAGCTGTATTATCCTTATACTTTAAAAATCTCCAATTACTACCCGTTGTTATTGCACCATATATAGTAGGTAATTGCACGTTATCTTTTTCATTAAAAATACTAGAAGCATACATCTCAGCTACACATTGCCCCAATCCACTAGTCGTTTTATCATCTTTTGATTCAACAATAGTAATAACAGGTGCATTTATATAAAACTGTTCAGGTGATTTACTGATAATAAAATCACAAAATCCATTGAGACTTCTGCTTTTATCAACATCAAAGTTTATACCTGAAAATAGACTTATTTTTTCTTCTAGTATTCTCTTAACTTCTATTAAAACATTAACGACTATCATCTCTGAACGGGCTTTTTCTGTTCCAATAGCAACAGCAAGTGGCACATTATATTTCAAAATCTTTGACAAAATATCACTAACTTCTACTTCTTTTATTTGAGAGAACAGTTCTCTATTCTCAACTACTCTTATATTAAGTTCTTCTTTGACTTTCTTTAAGGTAAAATCACTATACGACATAAAATTATAACCTACTCATTTCTGTGTGCCTAACACCCCTCTTCAGCCGCGCGGCTTTTTGCGTTCCGGGTAGAAGCAGTGATTACTCAGTCGCTCCCCCCACAGACTCGTTTGTTCGCAATTAACTCATCCGGTTCTAAAATAGAGACGCACGGCCGTGCGTCTCTACTGGCTCGGTTTAGCAAATGTAACTCACTTCGTTTTCTGAGGATGAATAGATAGTTTGAAGCGGTTGAACCGTTTCGGTAATACTTCCATTATGCGATTAGCAGAAAGAAGCAATTCACAACCAATAATAAAATCATCAGCATAGCGAACTGCATCTGGTACGCAAATAGCTCTCCCAAGTTCCCGATATACCCCTGTAAATACATGCCCAGCTCACATAAACTTCCTTTTTGACTTACTAACGATGAAGTTCACTTGCGGCGAAGCCGTCAGGTGCAGCATCTTGTTATGCCATTTTATTGGTATGGGCGTTTGCTTTGTCGAATAACCAATTCAATACATCAAGCACTTTCTTTAAATCCTCTGTCGCTGATATTTGAGTCGGTTCTTTAGTAAATACGTTATTCTCAAACTTGCCAAACTCCCAAGCCTTCCCTGTAGTGACGACACCGTAACAAATTTCTGCCCCCTTAATAGATGCAGCATACATTTCCGCTAAGGTTTGTGCCCAACCTTCATTCCATTTCTCCTGTTTTGCTTCCATTACACAAAGAGGTGGAATAGACATGATGCCATGCTTTGTTTTTGGTGCTATTAAATAATCAGGTTCACCTACCAGATCCTGTCCTTTATCTACATTGAAGGGAGCACGAGACCATACAAGGAGTTGTTTGTAATGTTCTGCCACTTCATCTAATATATGACTAATAATATGCTCGCAGATAGCAAACTCATTAATAAAATAGGCATCTTCTGTCAAGCTAACTTCTATACGGGAGAAAATATAATCAGGTATTTTAAATTCTTTTTTATCTATAAACTGTTCAGTCCTTACCTCAATGTCAAATTTTTGGGTGACTTCACCAACTGATTTGAATGTGCTATATGGCATTGATAACCTCTTTGTCAGTTAATTTTCAAGGATTTTTCTGTTACAAATTTTCTTTGCCTCTGGTTTTGTGAACCTAATCATCAGATAAATGAAAAACGTGCCAACTAAACCGCTTAGTACCGGCCTTATTGTATTAAATATATCTACCATTTATAATATAAGAATTTTGGGTCAAAGTAACTTAACTGATAACTGATAACGGCAAAAAGAAAGCACGTATTATGACAGGCTACAAGAAAAAGAACAAGAGGCCGCCTAGACCGATCCCATCTTAATTCTAGGAAAATAAACGCAAAAGGCGCTAAGGGCGCTAAAGGGCGCTAAAAAAGAGAAAATATCGTTTGCGTCTTTTGCGCCTTTTGCGGACTGAAGCGTTATTTTTTTGGGGGGCTGTTATCAGTTAAAATACAATTCAATTTAATTCAATTCGGTAACAGAACTTTTAGAAGTTTCAGGATAAACATAATGGTATAATTTTGTAATCGTGCCCATTTTGGCTCGCAAAATCCCATTAAAAAGCGTTTTCAAATCAATTTGATGATGAAATCGAACGACACGATAGTTATTTAAAAACAGCTCCCTTTTTACTTCATAAACTTGATTATAATTAGCGTGACTGTCATAGCCATTACATTCAAGAATCAAATCTAACTCCTTCACATAAAAATCAACTCTATAACTACCAATAGTGTAGTTATGATAAAAATTAAAACCCGCAAAAATTTCGGTTAATACCTGCTGCCATTCAATTTCACCCCTAGTATCAAATTTTGCTAAAGAACTGACACTACCAAACATTTTTTCCTTCAAACCAATTCCAATGACGCTATCCATACCCAAAGCTACTGTTCCCACATCTTGTATATGATAACCATTCATACGCAACGCTTTGGAACCAATAGCACAAATAGTCTTACGATCAAGTTGAATCGGTTTGATTTCATTACGCCGTTTGTACAAAAAACCATTAAGCGTACTTAATGGAATATCAAGAAAACGGGTAATATCGGTTTTAATCGCAATCTCCTCACTAACCGAACATTTTAAACCCGATTCCTTCATTAACTCGACAATGTCTGTGTAACGTTGTTGGGTGGTTGTTTGGACGTTTATAGGTAAACCGCAGGCTTCTTTGATGGCGGTTTCTAAGGCAGTGCGGACAAGTGCTGATATTAAAAGTACACATCTTCGTCCAATGTGTATTTGATTTCTTTGTAGAACATTATTTCCGATTGCCGTAGTGTACGCACACATTATGGTTTCAATAACATCACTGCCATAAACAACAATTTTCCTATTCTTATGTGGACTATTTTTTGCGGTTACTTCTACTAAAGTAGTTGCCACGCTAAAATCCTTGTTAATGAATGGTTTAAGCGTTTTTGGAACTCCAGTAGTTGCCACGTTCTGTAAAGCTGTATGGCTCATTCCCAACAAGTCAGCGGTACCACGTTCACTTAAACATGCTGTCCCATCATCCAATACATACCCATCGCACTGAATCCCAGGAATGATTTCTACTTGGCCGTAATGTACAGCCTGTCTTTCTGTCATAATTGACCTCTTGTTTTAATCAATAATATCAATGTGAATAAAGTAATTAGATTTGAAGATCAAATATAGTATAAGATATTGCTAATCAATTTCAATCAAATTTTTGAATGCCTGAAAAGCCAGTTCCACGCAAAAGTTTTTTGCGCGCAAAAAACTTTTGCGTGGAAATCAGTTATCAGTTAAAATCTGCGGACTGAAGCGCCTTTTGCGTTATTCTTTTTTGTTTTTGGGGCAGACGAACACATAACGGATAATGGAAAACGAATGAAATTACTTGCTCTTGATACGTCAACTGAGGCTTGTTCTTGTGCTTTATACCTAGATGGGGCAATCGAAGATCGCTCTGTCATCGCGCCTCGTGAACATGCGAATTTGATTTTGCAGCAGGCGAATGAATTATTGACAGAGGCGGATTTGAAACCGACTCAATTAGATGGCCTGGCTTTTGGGCGAGGGCCGGGCAGTTTTACCGGTTTACGCATTGCTTGTGGTGTGATTCAAGGCATTGCTTTTGCTGCCGATATTCCCGTCGCGCCGATTTCTTCTTTAGCGACTTTAGCACAAGGTGCTTATCTTGAATTGGGCGCTGAACACGTTTTGGCGGCCATTGATGCGCGAATGCGTGAAGTCTATTGGGGAAGCTATGTGATTGATAATCAAGGGATTATGCTTTGTCAAGATGAAGAAAGGGTTTGTGCGCCGCAAGCGGTGAGCTTGTCAACGAGTGGGCAATGGTATGGTGTGGGGAGTGGTTGGGCAACTTATGGGGATATATTAACGGAGAAATTGGAGCCAGCGGTGCAAGGATATCAGGGGGAAAAATATCCTCAGGCGCGTGCTATAATACCGCTCGCCTTAGCGGCTTTTCAAAAAGGGCAGATTGTGAGTGCTGAAAAGGCTTTGCCTGTTTACTTACGCAATCAGGTTGTTTAGAATTTTCAATTCAACACAGAGAACACAGAGTGGCACAGAGAAATAACAGAGAAATAACAGAGGACTTTTCAACAATGAACAATGGGATAATCAAACTGTTATCATTAGGGCTATTATTCATAGCCAGCGTAACCGTGCCCGTTTGGGCTTACGAGTGTGGTGTCGTTATCACTCAGCGAGATTCACTTAACATCCGTGAAAATCCGAGTCAAAGGGCAAAATTGATTGACACTGCGCTAAAAGGCTCAACATTGCGGATTTTGGAAACGAAGAAGACTTGGTACAAAGTCAAACTCAACAATGGCAAAATGGGCTATGGCAGCAGAGACTACATCAAAAAACTGACTCCCAAAAGTCCTGAAAAATGTGGGATCGTGATCACGAAAGAATCGCCATTGAATATTCGTCTTGAGGCAAGTACTTGGTCGCCCATAATCGGAGCAGCCAGTAAAGATTCCGCTTTGCGTATTTCACAAATCGGTAAAACATGGCATCTCGTTATGCTCAATCACACTGATCAAAAGGGTGATATCATTTTAGGCTTTGCCAGCAAAGACTATGTTTCAATTGTCAATGATCAATGATCATATCACCTGGGTGGGTAACGGGTTTTTGTTGCCCACCATTACTGATAAGTAGGTACGCAAAAGTTTATTAACATTTTGTTGCGAAGGCTGGTGGGTAGCAAAAATACGTTACCCACCTTACATGATTAATGGTGGGCAACATAAAGACGTTACCCACCATTTCACGCGTGAAATACATTAATTTAACGTAAGCTTGCCAGCAAAATATTGGCTTGTGGAATACAGCCTCTACCTACCATCCAAACCACTTTATGCGATTTAGTGGGTAAACGATCCGGTAATTGATACAATATAAGCTTTTTGAAGCTTGATGAACCCGTGCGGTTTTTTATCTTCACCGTGTAAATATCGCCGTAAATCAGCGGTAATTTGTCTTCAGGCCATTTCAGTGTGCTTTGATAAGCAGGCCATTTCACTATCACGGCTTTTCTAGTGGCTTTATGTTTGATGATCACGTCGCTGGCACTAATGCTATCAGGCCGCCACAAAACGACACCAACGGATGACGGGGCTACGCAGTGATAGCGTGCCGATGTGTTCACATTGACTCTCGACCAATCAGTGTCGGATTGTGTTGTTCCGCGCGTAGGTGGTTCTTTTCGGAAATCAACTAATTTCGTGACTAAATCCTGGGCTTCCAGATCAACATAGTCGGAAACTGGGGCCTTGAGTTTGCCATAATATGGGCCTTCCAAGGTTTGTGTATCCCCGTTGCCAAATGCCACAATCACTTTGGCACCAAATGGCAGATTGATATCCTTGCTATCGTCAAGTAATTGCCCTTCAATAAAGGCATCAGTGGACTTGACAAGCAAAATGACCGCTTTATCATCGGCATGTACAGCAAGGCTGCTAACCAGACTGGTTATGCAAAACAACAATACAGATAATCTAATCATCATTTTTCTCCTCGTGATTTATATATCACTACAAGGATTAGTTATAAGAAAGGATAAGATCGTCATTTAAGTTAAGAGCATGAATTCTTTTATAAATCAAAACAAGGCCAAATATTGTCAGGCGCACTTTTCAGTGAAAAATCTAAGTTAAGAGCATAAATTCTTTTATAAATCAAAACAAGGCCAAATATTGTCAGGCGCACTTTTCAGTGAAAAAATACTTTATATCCTTTCTTATAAATAATCCTTGTAGTTATAGTAGTTATAAACTTGATCATCAAGATCAAAGATTCCACCTATTTCAATATTCATTTTAGCATATCGTGAAGCATAAAAAGCTGAAAACTGATGCGTTTTAATTCTTTAGGTGGGCAAGCAGATGCTCAAATTGAGAGATAATGTTTGAGATTGTGCCACTTAGCGATCCCACCCGATATTGATAACTGATTTTCACGCAAAAGTTTTGCGCGCAAAACTGTATTTCACGCTAAAGTTTCGCGGAGCGAAACTTTAGCGTGAAATGTGAAACTGATAACTGATAACTGATAACTGATAATGCCCTCATTCGCAGAGCTATTAAAAACCTATCTTAAACGCAGTAGCCTTCGTCCGGCCGATTTGGCTAAAAAAATTAAGGTGCGTCGCGATATTTTATTAGAGTGGATGACTGATGAAATCAGTTTGCCATTGGAACGTGACGAGGTGCTACGTTGTGCTACTCATCTGAATTTAAATCTTGGTGAATCTGATGAATTATTACTCGCGGCAAAATTTGAGCCTGAAGGGGGGACTGTGTCATTTGCAGCTAATTTGCCTATTTCTTTGACTTCAATTGATATGAGTCCTTTTGTCATTGGCCCGCCGATTACTGAACCGCGCCAGTTTTTTGGACGAGACTATATTTTGAAACGTATTTTTGATGTCTGGAAATATACGCCTTTGCAACATATCGCTATCGTTGGCCCTAAACGTTGTGGTAAAACCTCTTTATTACATTATTTGCGTCATATTATTGATACCCCTGCGGACAAATTGCGCCCTGGACAACGTAATAATTGGTTGATGCCTGGTTATCAATGGGTGTTTGTGGATTTTCAAGATCCCCGTATGGGTTATCGGGAAAGTTTATTGCGCCATATTTTGATTGAACT
>Ga0164315_10003036_pt1 | contig 12962 bp, 26 predicted proteins | sample GuaBasSedimGuay6_FD_113737 | JGI IMG/M metagenome (GOLD analysis project Ga0164315, IMG submission 113737) | Subseafloor sediment microbial communities from Guaymas Basin, Gulf of California, Mexico - Guay6, Core 4569-2, 0-3 cm | ecosystem: Environmental > Aquatic > Marine > Hydrothermal vents... | reverse complement strand
GTTGGATCTATAAATCGGATAGCTTCTGGTTTATCATTCAATCTTCTTGCCGCTCGATTTTCAAAACGTAATATTGCCTTAACTTGTTTATATGACAGACTCCTGTGTTTTAAATCAGGGATTGCATGTACATGACTCGAAAAGAGCACCCTACCGCGTTTAAAATATTTCCGAATCCTATTGACATAATTATCTATGGTGATATATTTTTCTTTCCAGTTGAGAGGGGTGTTTTTCTTAGCTTGTAATGGAGGATAATATAATGTAATCATATGAGGTTGTCCAATAGTGTTATCAGATTTTTCGTCCATTATTTTATCTATCTGATATAAAATACTTATATTTCCTTCTTGATCTTCTTGGTTGATTACTGCTCTGGTTGTAATCTCTGCGCCAGATTCTTCAAATTTGAATACTGTTTTTTCTACTGAATGAATTTTGTTTGGATTGAGCATAATTTCTCCTTTTATCTTTTTTGTTTAAATTCTATCTTTATTATATTCTTTCCTTTTTTATCATAAAAGGAAGATGTATCATCCCATGGATCAATTACAAAGATTATAAACCCAACTATTAATAATAAAATATAAAATATTATCATAAATTATCTCCTTTCTTTATTTCTTTTTTGTTATTTAATCTCCTTTTATTTTATTATTAGACCATATTACTTTCAAAGTAGGGTGTTTCTTATGAGTATTAGTAAATGTACGACCTGCCATCCGTTTTTCAAATAAGTTTTCAAGTTTCCGAATCCTATAATTCACTTTAGAATTTTTCTTTCCATGATAATAAACTCCTACTCGTATCCAATTATATAATAAAGAACATTCTATCTGTTCTAGAGATTTACATATTGCAAAAGATATGCATTTTATACCACAGGGAAATTTAGCATATGGACGTTCTTGTTTCATTTTTTCTTTCCATCTTTTGTATGCACCATCTGCCTCTTGATAGAATGTTATTTTATCTACTTCAATTCCTCTAATTGAATATTGTTCATCTGACATAAAATTATCCTTTCGATCGCGGTTAAAATTTTAGGACGTATTCTAAAAAAGTCAATAAGATTCCTTCTCATTTATTAATATATATAGATATCCACCTTCACCCTTTAAAATGTATCGATAATTATTTTAGAACAAAAATAAAAGAGTATACTTAAACAGGAGTAATAAAATGATTGACCCAATTACAGAATATATATTATTCAAAGAAATCGCAGACCAAGAGAGAGTAATAGTAGATGAAATTATGATTCCTATTGTACTTGATCCCAATAGACCTGTGGCAACAGCAATATCAGTAACAACAATCGTTGCAGCTGTAGCTGTTGGAATAGCTGGTATTATTGCAGATGCTAAAGACGCGAAATATGGTGCGTGTGAAAAGATAGAAGATTTTGATAAATTGAAGGCATGTCGATTAACTAAAGATATTAAATCACATGATGATAGTATTAAGGTTGCAAAACTTGGTCATAATAAATGTAAAACTTTAAAACCAAACAAACAATCTAAATGTAAAGAAAAGGTTGAAAAGATAGTTAATAAGATTAACATAAAGAAACAAAAAGCAATTAGCAAATTAAAAGCATTAAAGAGGTAATACGAAGAACAAAAAAAATGGGAATCAATTAAGATTCCCATTTTCACTTTACATCGTATACGTCTTATATTCACTCACGTGAACCTTAATCTCAAGACGGTCATCTGCCTGCTTGAGTAGTAAACCGATCTTCTTAGAAAGATCGCAAAGATCAAGATCAGAACGAATCTTAATCACATCCCCTGACTCGTAAATATCAATATTACAAGACATACCACACCTCCTTTAATTAAGGGTTAATGGGGTTGTACAATATCTCAGTTTGGTATGTCTTGATCTAAAATCTAATCACAGTATGTGCCATATTCCTGTATTATTGTGAAGTTCATATGGCGAGTATTTATACTGGAGCATACAGTAATTGGAACCGGTCTAGCACAAATTTCCTTGCCATGGCACCAACATTCGTTACCCTTATTATGAGTACATAATGTAGCACCGCACACAGAACACTTTCGTTTTTGATGGATAGGATTTTTCATAATTGATTCTCCTACTTTGACTTAGTTATTAATGATAAATTGATAAGTTAAACTTCTCTATCACTTATTAATATATATAGACATTATATCTATCCCTGCCTTAAAACGTATCAACAGATTTTTTAATACGAAAAAATAAGAAGGGGTCCGAAGACCCCATCTCATTACACAAAGGAAAATAAACATGAAAAACCCCTATCCTACCTCTTAATGGCAACATACGACCTCCACCTATTTCGGGAGAATATATATTCATATGTTTACGGATAGTTATAAAAAGAGGACAACTGAAGATCCCCACCGTACCATATTGTTAACTCAAATTATCTCTGAACTTACTTCCATCAAACTTATAATGTCCGAAAGTCTTTTCTCGTATTTCTTTTTCATCAACCAACACTCTCAACTGTGTGCTGAGGGTTGTGTTTTCATCCAGCAGTTCTGCCTGTTTTATTTTTAGTTCTGTGATTCGTTTATGCTGGGACTTTATCAACCCTTCCATTTCTTTGAGTGTATCGAAGGAAGTGGTTACGGTAAGACCTTCTGGATTTGATTCACTATCTATTGATGAAATTGGTGTTACTTTCTTTTTCTTTTTCTCTTCCTCTTTACGCTTTGATGTTCGATAAGAACTGAGTTTCCACATATCTTCTTCTGGTATATCATGAAGTTTGGTATACTCAACTCTTTTGCCTCTACCTGGTGATTTAACGGGGTTGCTTGTAAGATAACCTGTACGGATGGATGCAGCAAGAACTTGTCTTACAGTTCCAATGTTTACCTTATCTTTAAGACTGAATACTGACATTAACCCATCGGTTGTAAATTGTGATCCATTTTCTTGTATATTTATAGCATCACAAATTTGTCTCATCTTTGGTCTTGTTTTGTTCACAATGATCTCCTTAGTTATTTTTAGTAGTTCGTTAGAATCTATTTTCTTGTTACATTTTCGAGATGACATTTGACTAGATAAGTCTTTTCCTTGACTTATTTTATAGATTAGCCTCTCTGTTCCAAGATTATAATAAGAACGGTGAATTGGAGTTTTAGCAAGTTTCATGTAATTCTGACATGTTCTCATTCTGCTTTCACCAAAATTATCTTGAATGAATGTGATCCATTGACCAGGTCCTAATTCTTCTTTGACTTGACGTTTAGCTTCAATAAGTTGTTGACCAATAGTTATAGCTTTCTCAACTTTTGCTTCTAAATTTCTAAACCCCAAGAGATCACGAATTATTTCTTTCTGTTTTTGTGAGTTGCCCATTATCATTCTCCTTGTTTTTATTAATAAATTAAAAGCAAATATAGTTCTCTATCAATTATTAATATATATAGTATTTAAATATTTAAGTATTAAGATGTTTAGTAATTATATAGTAACAAATAAATAAAAAGGAGAATAAATGAATAATTCAATGATAGATAAGGACATGTGTGAAATCCCAATATTTAAATATGAAGGCGGGGAGTTTAAAGAAAAAGTATATAAGTTCCCTGTATCAATGGATAATCAGTATAGTAATGATTATCCAAACGTTAGAGAATACTTGGGGTTCAATACAATGGTTATAGATACATTAACTTATGAAGTATATCAGAAAGAAGGCAAACAATCATTGATGCATGAATACCTTGTTCATTTGAAGTTTGGTTATATGACTGGGGATAATGAAGTGTCTGCTCAGGAATATGGAGTTTTGATATTATGTCCAAAGTTTTTTGAATTATTGAATCTTATGAATCATATGGCAGGGTATGTATTAGAAAATTCTATTGGAATGATATTAAATAAAATGGAGAATACATTATTTAATATGGGATTAGCTGTTAAAAGAATTGATGAAAATACAAAAAAAGGAGAATAAAAAATGGATGAATATGATGGGGGAGACCCACAGGGTTTATTGAAAGGATTGGTTGAAATTTATAATGGTAATGCAAGAAAACATGCATTTCAAAGAGCATGGGATCAATGGGATAATGTATATGGAGTAGGAAAAAAAGATTTTGAAGTATATATATTAGCTAATGAATCTATGCCTGGTGAATATACATATGGTCCATTAACTCTATATCATAAACCTTTTTATGTTGGTAAAGGGAAAAGAGATAGAAGTATAGAATCTGCAGCAGTTGGTAGACAGAGAGATAAAGGTGGAGAGAAAGTTCAATACCTTGAAGAAATGCAACAGCAAAATCAAAATGTTAAGATTTATATTATTAATAGATTCTATACTGAACAAAAAGCAAATATAGTAGAGATGAAGTTATTGAAATTGATTCCGAAGAGTGAATTAACTAACTGTGAATTTCCTTATTGTGAACTTTCATTAAACACTATAGATTTTATACAACCTGAAGAAGTATTATTTGTATAAATAGAAAGGAGATGAATATGGAATATAAATATGCGTATATTGAATCAGATAGAGAATTAATAAAAGAGTGGGGAACTCTTGAAGCAGCATATGATTATTGGGATATTATGTATGGAGATGGACATATAGATTATGAAACATATGTATTATGTGATGGTAGAGAAGAAGGTATCTTTGAATATTATCCATTTAGATTTAAACACAAACCTTTTTATGTAGGACATGGGAAAAGGGGGAGAAGGAAGAAATCCTGTTATCTAAAATGGTATGAAGAACCGAAATCATATAAAGAGATAAAACTTAATGAAATATACAAAGATGGTGGAAGTATATATCCTTATATTATTGGTTTATTTGAAACTAAAAAGAAAGCACTTTTAGAAGAAAAAAAGTTGATAAAAGTATTTTCAAGAGATGATTTATCAAACTCAGTATTTTATCCTTGTGATATTCCAATAGATGTGACTTCAGTTAATTATAAATTTTGTAGATCATTAAAAAAATAGAACTTTAATATATAAAACTTCTCGATCGCGGTTAAATTGTTGAGGATGTTATCTTAGATTATATCTGTAGATTTCCATGGCACCATTCTATATTTAGAACAAAAATATATAGAGTATATAACAACTTGATAAGGAGAATAATATCATGATAGATCCATTAACCACATATATATTAGAAGAGCATTATATCAGAGAAGGATGGGGGGATGTAGCTGCTTCTGTAGCTGGTAAAGTTGGTGGGGCAGTTGCAAGAGATGCCAAACGTACAGCAGCAAAGAAACGAATTGGCGGTATTCAAATGAGAATTAAAAAAGTAACATTAGCTCTAAAAGCATGTGGTGATAAAAGGTTATGCAAACTAGCGAAGCATGCTCAGTTGGTTGCATTAAGAAATGGTTTGGCAGATGCCAAACAAGCAGTTCGTAACGGTTAAGAGGAGTAACCATGTCAATAAAAATAGATTCCGACTGGGGGTGTGGTTCGGAGTGTGGTAATAGCAATACTCAGAAGTGGGGCCCCAATAGTATATATAATATAGATTGTCCAAAGTGTGGTAATGCTGTTGAATTTTTCAAGGACGAAAAAAAGAGAACCTGTGTTAAATGTGATACTAAAATTATCAATCCTCATATTAATGCAGATTGTTGTTAAAGAGAACCTCATCTAGAATAACACGAATATATAAAGGAGAATATAATGCCAGTAATAATGTTTGCAGTAAAAAAGATACCTCCTGAGTGGGAAGACTATACCAGTTATCAATATTGGAAAATCAATAATGAACTCGGTACATGGGAGTATTCTAATTCCAGATGGTCAGGGGCAAATGAAAATATTGACCTCTCTCCTGTTTATGATTGGGTTGAGGGTTTTAGACCAGAAAGTATTCGTATTAGTCATACAGTTAGTAGTTCATTCCCCGACCTGAGATTGTATGATACAGAAAGTAATGTGATAGCAACTGCGGATACAATACCAGCGAGTGGTGAGATTATTGATATTACATGGCAAGGATATGATATAGGAAGGTTAGAGATAATAGAGAATGGTACTACTACAATTCGTGTAAAGCCAATTGAGTTTCTAACTAGCGATGATTCATATGTATCACCACATTTATATGAATGGGATCCAGATGAGAAGTCAGCTGATATGGAAATAGACCCTGCTAATGGACTGCGTACATACAAGGGAGCTGCGGTAGGGCAAAATGTTAGAACAATCATCCTCAACCAAGGACGCAGTTCCGGTAAGTACTATTTTGAAGTCAGAGCTCATTCTTATACTGCCCTTACCAACTGTTATATGGGAATCCGAAAGGTAGAAGGTGATGGTAGTGAAGGTGATTATGAGAACAGCGTGGGGTCTGCTACTAGAGGATATGGATACTTAGCACAGGGACGATTTTATTCTTATGGTTCAAACCTAACTTCAGACCCTTTGTCTTGGGCAACTAGTCTTAGATGGAGAACACTGGGATGTGCAGTTGATTTCACACTGGGATATATATGGTTTAGTATGAATGGCGTTTGGACAGGAAAAGATGGTGACAGTCCAGATCCTGAAACAGGCACAGATCCAGGAATAACAGGGGTAAGTGGTACATTCTTCCCAGGTTGCTCAATATATTATGAATCTGGTACATATTTAACTGACATGTTTTTTCAGGGAACAGCAGAAAAATGTGAGAATATACCAGCTGGATTCTCACCATGGGATCCTACTACATAATTAAAGAACAAAAAAATAAGATGGAGTCCGAAGACCCCACCTTATATAGAAAGGAGCGTGTTATGAGCGCTATCCTACCATAACGGCAACATACAACCTCCACCTATTTCGGGAGAATATATATTCATATGTTTACGGATAGTTTTTAAAGGGATGCATAAAGACCCCATTTAAACTCTTAGTAACTCTTTCGGAATATCATTGATCGACCACCACGGTTCAATTGTGGGTATCGTTAGTAGATCGTAAGGAACCTCTTTCCATGTGGTTTCATATAATGGCAATCCTCTACCAAACATAAAGGTCTTAGCACCATATGAGGCATGAATTTCAAAATGAATAAAAGACACCTCTCTACCCTCGACCCTATAAACCACCTGCTCATCTTCACACCATTTCTTACATTCATCAATAGTGTCAAAATATGATTCCTCGATTTGATCGATTGGTAAGTTTGGATGATCGAATGATCTAAATGTGAATTTTTCCATAGATCCTCCTTTTAATATACATAGTTAAATGAGGTGTTATTTATTTGAATAGTAGAAATGTCCTCATCGGTTGGTAATAGAATTAAACCGGTTGTAATTCCGCTATCATGCTCATCGTATATATATTCACAATCATACTCATCTCCACTTATTGTTTTGATTGATATGAATGGTTGCTCTTCTAACGATGGGTTTATAGCAAATGGAATCATTGGGAACTCTTCCGAATAAATTACATCACCGAATCTAAAAGTGTATTCCCCAACTTCGTACTTAATTGGAATAAATACATCTGGGGTCTGTAATGATGTGTATTTATATTTGGTTATATCACAACCACATTTATCCCATTGACAAAATGTTATATTTACTCCATTATCCCACCAACAGTTTTTACACCATGTGTCGTCCGGCCATTCCATTTTGGTACATCTAGCATCCCCACGATCATTTTCTTCTTCATTGAGTTCATCATTACAGTCATCGCAGTCTGTTAAATCTGTACCACACCCTCCGAACGCAATTATTATTAGAGATATGATTCCTATATAAAATAATTTGCGCATATCATAATTCTCCTTTTTACATTATTTCGTAGTAATATAACTTATCTCCGGACATTCCTTTTCCGTAACATAAGTAATTATTTTCTTGTCGCTGAGCATCGCTCCAACAGCTCTTGTTATTGCTCCATTAGATGCTCTGTAAAGAGACCAACCTGAGGCATTGTTCCCAACATATTCATGTTTATATCCATCTCCAGTTTCAACAATTAGATATACGATGGCTCGAAACTGAAAGTTAGTTTGATGCACACTTGCACGATGGATTGATAATTTTAACACCTTGGGGTTTCTATCACTGATTTCAAAACCTCTATCTTCTAATTCGATTCTTATTAAACTAGATGCTGTATTAGTCCATCTTTTCAAATCTCCATACCATTTGTACGGACCCAGGTTGCCCAAATGGGTAAATAGTTCACCCTCCGGATTCTCATTGATTAGCATAATATTATTATCTCCTGCGAATGCTGGAGCCATGCCATCTTTGAGCGGATATACAACAGGTACGTAATAATGTGTACACCCAGAAAATAACAATAATGCAGAAATAACTATTGTAATAATATATAATCTTTTCATGATACCTTCCTCCTTATAGTTACTGACTTGTTAATTAAAGATAAGTTAAAGTTCTCTATCACTTATTAATATATATAGAACTTTAAAATATATTTGACTATTTTCGAGTGTGGTTAATAGATTTCTGCATAAAAAAAAGAGAAAGGGTCCGAAGACCCAATCTCATTTTTTATGAAATCTATTCCGTTTCTATGATTTCTTCCTTGTAGTTCTCTTCACACTTTTGTATGCTACTGACCGTTGGGAAAATAAGACTCTTTGCATTTTCTTCCATCAATTGCCTAACCCTATTATGAGCAGCAGTCTCATTTTCTGCTTCTATGGCCCACGATGAAAAGTCTATCCAGTATTTCATAATTTCTAGCTCCTTTTTATTCAGTTATTATAATGTATTATTTTTTTCAATTGGTGTGGTGGGCGGGGGTGAACTATTTTTAATTTGATTATTTTTTATAGATGTTTTTACAAGTTTTTTGTGTTTTAAATCTGCTTGTATTCTCTTTATTTGATTGATTGACAATACATCTGTATTTGTACAGATTTTAACACCACCTATATAATAAGTAAAAAAGGTGGTATGTCTGTTTGGTTCATTAACATATATATGAAGACGTAACTTTAGAGTATCTTTATTATCTGCAAAATATTTCACCATCATAGGTGACGCCCCTCTAATTTCATCAAGAATATTTCCTTCATAAATGCTGTATTCTAAACCAATTATATCTCCCACTATATGAACTTTTGGGTGTATGGTTATAGTATCTTCAAATCGAGTACAAGAGACTATCAATATAGAAATACAAAATAACATACATAATTTCTTTTTCATTATTCTCCTTTTACTTTGAATTGATTAAAAAAAGAGAAAGGGTCCGAAGACCCAATCTCCTTTTAACGAGGAGGGACTATGGATCCCAACTATCCTACCCTTTACGGCAACATATAACCTTCACCCATTTCGGAAGAATATATATTCATATGTTTACGGATAGCTATATCAAACGGAAACCGCACCGGAAGACATCTTTTTTCATTTTTGTTTATAAAAGATTTTTTGGATATAGGGATTTTATATATCTGTTGATATTATGATGTCTGACCCTATGATCATCACAACAGAATTTAACTTTAGCAAGTTTATCACAACCCGCCAGTTTACATCTAACGGATTTTTGTTTTTTAATATCAGTTTTTCTTTTCTTTCTTTTCATAATTCCTCCTAATAAGATACAACAAATATATTGTATAACGAAATTATTATACAATACAAATGTTGTATATAAACAGAATATCATTTTAGAGATATTTACTTATACCCCTTCTTTACATTTAACTAAATATTTATCAGTTATGAATCCTTCATATGAATCACAATGCATACAATCTCTTGCTGGACGATATTCTTTGGTTATAGGACACAACACACATGCTACTTTGGTTATTTTAACTACTTTCATTATAATCTCCTTGATGGTATTTGAACATCACCTTTTCTTTTTTTAACTTATTTGTCTATAATAACCATTTTCGTACATGTATCTTACTCGTGCATCTATAACATCCCGATAACGAATGATAATAATATAAATAATGATAATTGAGATAATGAATACCATGATCATTCTCCTTTATATTAAAAGTAAAAGTTAATAAATCTCTTTTCATTTATTAATATATATAGATATACCATCTATAATAATTTAGAACAAAAATATATATTCATATATAATGGAGGTTAATTATAAATGAAAAAATATCTCACATTGTTGATACTATTGATATTGGTCCCGATGCTCGCAGGATGTTCTGTATGGAATAAACATATGTATGGTTATGATAAAGCTGTTTATGTCGGAGGACTGCGCCCTGAGGGTCCATTATGGTATTCGTTATCATCAAAAGGTTATCGAGGTGTTCTTGATCAAGAATGGGCTTATGATCTTCCATCTGTTAGGGATCACGCATTAATACTCGCTGATGCAAAATATCCGGATGCAGAAACAAAAATAGAAAATAATTTTGCTTATATTTATATGGGAAATACTTGGGAAAAAATTGCTTGCTCTGCTGATGGAGTATGGTTATTATTTAATGCAGATTAAAAAAAGGGACTGAGTCCCTTTTTATATTAATGTATAACCAATTGTCCGGAATGAGCTTCTATTGCTTCCCGACAGAATTGCGATTTTGTGGCATATATAGATGCCTTGTTCCATTTCTCCTCATCAATGCATCGGGTGCATTTTTCCTTAAATACTTCACGTAACTCACTCAGAATTTTACATTGTTCATCCGATGCTATGATTCCATAATCATATGCTTCATTAGTTGACTTGAACTCTGGTATATTCATTGTAATTCCTTTTCGACTTAAATTTCTAAATCATTTTTGTTATTTGAAACAGTGTTAAATAAATCTGGTCTGCCTTGAATCATTCTATTATGATATATACAAAAACTATACTTCAATTTTTGACATATATCACATCCATAGATATCATTTTGAATATCCTCAAGACTTACGGGGTACCTCTCAAACCCATCACCCCATGGCTCATGTGGTTTAGATAATTTAAATGATAAATTTTCATGATTTAATTTAACCATTTACTACCCTCCGTCTTTCCTGATTGATATGTTTGTGGAGTTCCTGGAATACAGGTTCACGATTTTGATCAATACGCAGTACATTTTCTTTAAGGATTTCCAATCTTCCTTCATCCTTACCAAATTTAATTCCAGCATTGTAAGCATGACGATGAACGAAATGTACCGATACGACTACCACCACGATAATTGCAGCTATTCCTAAATAATCCATTTTATATCTCCTTTATATAGAAGTTTAATAAACCAATACTTCCTATCATACATTAATATATATAGTAATTAGAAATATATATGACCAAAAAAAATGATGGGGCCGGAGCCCCAATTCATTTTATTTAATCTTGCCCCAACCCTTCGCTGCTGTAGGGGTGTGTATCATCATAATCATAATCTGGGTCATTAGCGCTTGGATGTAAATGAGCATATATTCCCCTTGGATTATTTATATTATGAAACCTATCTTTGTGGGCATTGGAGCAAAACTTTATTCTTGCTTTTTTGTTACACCCCGGTAATGCACATTTTGTCATTGGACATTCTCCTTCTTATATAAATAATACAACAACTTGCGTTTTATCACGAACATGAATCTGTGTAAGATCAGTCGGTGCTGCTGGTGGAAAAATACTCTTGGCCGGGTTGCTCAACTCACTTTGTTTTCCGCCTGAGCTTTCTGCATAACATACCCACCATGAAAGATTATTTAAATCTTCAACATCAATGGATATTGTTCCCTTCCATGTATTTTTCCCATCAACTACACTTGGAGTTAAATCGGTTATTTTTATTGAATAAGATCCCATCCAAGGTCCAACGCTAGTTGGTGCAGGTGAGAATGCAAATATATCCATTCCTCTTCCGCTATGTTGCCAATGAAAAGTAACATCAACTTTTTCGCCAAAGACGTATTGAGGAATTAATATCATACTAATAAATACTAACGTGCCAATTAGTTTTTTCATATCAAGGCCTCTCACTTAAAAGTTTTGTAATAAGTTTACTCATAATCTCTGACTGCCTCCGCTTCTGGAACACCGACCGGTTGTAGTGGAATGCCATCATCTGAATATTCAGCAAATCTAACGGTCATCATTTTACCAATATCATTTGGAAGATTGATTAACATTCGTTTACGATCTTCTACTGTTCCACGTGGGCGAGCATCAAACTCTTTTCCACTCTCAGTTATACATCTATATATGATACATCCGGTATCGCCACCAGTCCCTTCTTTACCCCCGACAATTTCAAATTCATCATCCTCAAACTCCTTGACCTTTTCAAGATCATTTGAGTCGTATTGAAACATATAAATGCCAGCAGCATTCTTTAACATGGCACCTTCAAATCCATTTTGCACACATTCATCATGAAACTTTTTTGCTTCAAGATAAGTATATACCAATTTAGTAGGGGTGAGTTTTATAGGGCAGTCATCTCCAAGTTTTGGTATTTCAGCATTTAACCATCCCATTCGTTCATCAAACCTTGGCCCTATCCATGCAATATCATATAACCAATATTCCAATCTCCATTGATCTTCTTTTAACTTCTTGGTATATGATCCAATTGTTTGAAGACTCATTCCGTGGACATATAATTCACCATGAACTGGACCAGGTGCATTTAATTCTTTAATCCACGGATCAAGATGTGCCAATGTTTCAAATAAATGACCACCTCTTGAATGATGAAGAACTTCAATATCATTTGTAAAAGGATTCGGTTTCTGCTCTGCCAGGTTACATATACCATTGAGTTTGGGTTGTATGTATGCTGGGAATACAATCTTTCCTTTTCGATTGCCCTTCGCCAACTGAGGGAGCATGAGTCGTGGTGTATGGTTAGCTGGATCCATTTGATAAGTTTCATAATTAGCATCACGTTTACCATTCCATTTTGATTGGGCTTCTGACAACGCTTGTTCAAATGGAGTTGTCTCATTTGCTTTGCCGATATTTTTACCTTTTTTTATTAACTTTGGTATATCTCGAATTTT
>Ga0164315_10003035_pt1 | contig 12963 bp, 11 predicted proteins | sample GuaBasSedimGuay6_FD_113737 | JGI IMG/M metagenome (GOLD analysis project Ga0164315, IMG submission 113737) | Subseafloor sediment microbial communities from Guaymas Basin, Gulf of California, Mexico - Guay6, Core 4569-2, 0-3 cm | ecosystem: Environmental > Aquatic > Marine > Hydrothermal vents... | reverse complement strand
CTGAAGAATCCCAAACAATTGGCAAAAGCTCTTGGAATGGACGAAGAAAACCTGAGCAAGATGTCCCCGGACGAATTGATTGAATATTTTAAAAAACGCCTCAAGGACCAGGACGGGCGCCATGAAGGCGGGAGCAAATGGATCGGGACAGGCGGACGTTCTCCTGTGGGCCATTCAGGCCATCATCCCGGCGGTATGCGGGTGGGAGGGGAATCCCGGAACAAATCAGCGGTAAAGGTTGCCAATGAAAGGCGGTACAAGGATTATTCCACAAAGGGTCCATTAACCCAGGCCAAGATGGGAGAGGCTCTCAAACGATTGCGAAATCTTATCCCTTCCGGCCCCAGGGACAATATTAATATAGATGAAACCATCAAAGAAACCCTGCGCAATGCAGGAGAGATTGAGCTTATCTTTGACCGGGCATTGAAGGACCGCCTCAAGGTGATCCTTGCCATTGATAATGGGGGATGGTCTATGGATCCCTATATCCGAGTGATCCAGACCCTGTTTGATTATGCCAAATCCCAGTTTAAAGAGGTGAAAACCTATTTTTTCCACAACACGATCTATGATTATTTATGGGAGGACCCGGCCCGGTACAAAAAACCCAAAAGCCTCATGGAATTTTCCCGGCTGGACCCGGACACACGCCTGATTGTGCTGGGGGATGCCAGCATGGCCCCCTATGAACTCATGGCCAATGACGGCTCCATCCATATTTCGGAAAGAAGCGGCAGGCCAAGTCTTGAACAATTGAAATTCTTAGCCAAAACCTTTCCCCATACGGTCTGGCTTAATCCGGTTTCGGAATCCATGTGGGGGTATACCCACACCATCATGACCATTTCTCAGATTTTTCCCATGTATGAACTTTCCCTGGACGGCCTTGAAAAAGCCGTGGAAAAACTAATGGTCAAAAACTAACCTGTTAAAGTGAAAGGTTATAAAATTTTAAGGTGTTTTCAAAAATAGTTTGGGACAAGGCTTCGGGGTCTGTACCTTTTATTTGTGCCAGTTTTACCAGGACAGATTTTACAAATGCCGGTTCATTTCGGCGGAACTTATTTTTTTGGGGTGCCGGGGTCAGGTAGGGGGCATCGGTTTCAATCAGAAGTCTGTCTTCCGGGATCAACGGGGCGATTTCCCTGAGATATTCTCCTCTTTTTTGAAGGGTCAGAATCCCGGTGATGCCGATGTGATACCCCAGATCCAGGTAGCTGAACATCTCTTTTTTCGTGCCTGAAAAGCAATGAACCACCCCTTTTCGGGAGGGGGGACCCTCTGATTTTAAAATCTGATAAAACCGGCCCTTGGAATCCCGTTCATGGAATATCAGGGGAAGATCCATCTCCTGGGCAATGGCAAGCTGGGAAGATAAACAGGCTTCCTGATCTTGCTGGGGGGAAAACATCCGGTTAAAATCAAGGCCGGTTTCTCCCCAGGCTTTGACACAGGGATGGGTTCTGACTAAGGTTTCCAGGGTTTCCAGGGTTTGCCTGGAACAATTTTCGGCATCATGGGGATGAATTCCCACGGAGGTGATGATGAGGGGATGACCCTGGGCCATCGGATTTACATTATCTTGATTTGTAGTGCCCTGGTTTGTAGTGTCTGAATTTGTATGATTTTGGGCTAGCTCAATGGCTTTCAGGGACGTTTGGACATCAACCCCCACAATCATCATCCCCCTTACCCCTTCCTGCCAGGCCCTGTCTATTACCTCTAAGATATCATTCGCATAGGCCTTGTCATCAATGTGGCAGTGGGAATCAAATAGTATCATTACGTGCTACCCTTTTTTTGTTGAATGGCGTCACACGTTTGCCTGACTGCCATTGATTGAATATGTCAAAGCCTTCACTGTTTGGAAGAAGCCGGTTTACGGTTACAGTGAAGGCCTGGTGTAAGGAAAACTGTTTTTCAGCACTCCTTGACACAAAGAGGATATTTCAGTAAATTCATTTTCAGTCAATTATAGACCATGACAGGGCCGTAGCAAAATTATGAGCGTGGACAAAAATATTAATCCAATTATAAGGTTGTTTAATGTGAGCAAGCGCTACGGCGCCAAACTGGCACTGGACAATGTCTCTCTGGATATTGAGCCAGGAGAGTTTATCTTTGTTTCGGGTCCTTCGGGAGCGGGTAAATCAACCCTTTTAAGGGTCCTTTATCTTGCAGAAAATGTATCTGAAGGCCAGATTCTCATTGACGGCATGAACCTGGCCCGGGTTTCTCCGGGGAAACTGCCTTTTTTGCGGCGCCGGTTTGGCATGGTGTTCCAGGACTTTAAATTGATTCCCAGCCGAACCGTGTTTGAAAATGTGGCCCTGGTATTGGAGGTCGCCGGTGAAAGCCAGAGTTTTATCCGGAAAAAAGTGATGCATGTGCTCAGAACCACGGGCATGGAAAAAAAGGCAAATGCTCTGCCCCCCACCCTTTCAGGAGGAGAACAACAGCGGGTGGCGGTTGCCCGGGCTGTGGTGGGGGAACCCTCCATTATTCTGGCCGATGAACCCACGGGCAGCCTGGATGACAAGGCTGCCCAGGCGGTAATGGATTTTTTGATGGAATACCATAAAAAAGGAGCGACCATCCTTGTGGCAAGTCATAACCTCCACCTGATGGAAAGCACGGTCCGGGGGCGCAATATTGTCCTGGAAGAAGGAAAATTGAAAACAACCTCCACCATGCTCTAATGAAGATGAGATTTAGTCTATGATCCATTTTGTACAAAAAGCCCTTGCAGATATTCGGTCCAACCGATTTTTGAATTTTATCACCATTATCACCATCTCGCTTTCAATTCTGATCGTCTCGGTCTTTATGCTTTTCTTTGAAAATGCAAGCCGGATCATTGAAGTCTGGAACCAGGGGGGCCGGGCCATGATATATCTGGAAAAAGAATTTTCTTACGAGATGCTTCCCCGCCTCAAGGAAACAATTCTCGACCTGGGTGAAATTGATGAAATGACCTTTATCTCCAAAGACCAGGCCCTGGATAAATTAAAAAATGAGATGGCTTCCCGCACCGATTTTTTTAAAACCCTTCAATCAAATCCCCTGCCCGATGCAATTGAAATTAAGATGAAATCCCATGGGAGTTTTGAACAGATACAAGGCTTTGCCCGGCAGATCGAGTCCCTTGATATGGTAGAAAATGTGGAGTACGGCCAGGGGTGGCTGGGCAAGTTTTTAAATATTTTTAACCTGTTTAAAATGACCGGATATGCCATGTGCGGTCTTTTCCTGCTCATTGCCTTGTTTATCACAGCCAATACGGTGAGGCTGGCGTTTTATTCCCGGAGGCTTGAGGTAGAGATCATGCGTCTTGTGGGGGCAACCGAGGGGTTTATCAAAACGCCTTTTTATGTGGAAGGGCTTTTCCAGGGGTTCATCGGCGGGGTGCTGGGTCTTGTGATTCTTCTGGTCGGCTATTTGACCATATCATCGGGCATGGCAGAAAACCTGGCGGCATATGTATACACGGATATTCAGTTCCTTTCTGTAAAAGCCATTCTCACACTTCTTTTTTCCAGTACATTTTTAGGTTGGTTTGGATGCTATCTGTCCTTAAAACAAATTTTAAAGTAACAGGTTTTACAGCAATTGGTTTTAAAATCAGGCGCCTTCTTGTTGTCGGATGTCTCGTTTTTTTTCTGATGGTTGACCATTCCGGCGCCAAAGAAAGGGTTCTGTTCAAGGGAATTGTCAATTCTTTTAAACTCAATATCAGAAGAACCCCCTCCCGGTCTTCAGATGTGGTTCTTGTGGTTGAAAAGGGAACGCAGGTGGATGTTGTCGAGAAAAAGGGCGGTATCGGCGATTGGCTGACCGTGGAATACCAGGGTCAGCGAGGGTATATCCGGAATCGACCCGCGTATATCATTCTCAAACCTGTGGCAGAAGCAACGGTACCCCAAAAAACCAAAATAAAACAAACGGCTGTCTCCAAAAGGGTTGTCAAAGAAAAGATTGCCGTTGAAGAAAAGATTGCCGTTGAAGAACAAAAAGTTGCGACTTTTTTCAAAAAAGAGATGGAAGTTATTGAAGGGTTGGATGAGATTGACTTTGGTCTGAACCGGGCGCGCTTAAAAGCCAAAATCCTGTCCCGGGAGACAAGGGAACTGGAAATAAACAATAAAAAGATCCGTGAATCTAAAGAACGCCTGACAGTCCAGATGGATGAAGACCAGGTATACGCTGGCCAGCGGCTCAATGCCCTCTATCGGATGCGGATGATCGGGCGTTTGGATATTGCGGGAGTGCCTTCCTCGGTGTTTGATTTTTTTTTAACCCAAAATGCCATGAAACAAGTGATTCAATCTGATTTACAGGTTCTTGAAATTCAGTCCGAAGATCTTAAGCGCCTGGGTGTTTTGGAAGGGGAACTGGTTCGACAGGCAGCGGAAAAAGCCGATTTGGAAACAGAATTGAGTCTTCAGATTCGGATTAAGGAAAAAGAGAACCTTAAAAAAGAAGCGATTCTTTATGAAATCCAAAGGAAAAAAGATCTGTCCCAGGCGGTTCTGGAATCCTTGAAAGCGTCGGCCGATGAACTGGATGAGAAATTGAGTGCCATGGGTAAACAGGTTTTAGATCCCGTTAAAGACCTATCGTTTTCACGCCAGAAAGGGCGGCTGCGCATTCCTGTTCAAGGAAAGATCGTATCAACCTTCGGGGCTTCAAAGAACGGGGATTACAAATCCTTCACTTTTCAAAGCGGAGTTGATATAAGGGTGGAAAGGGGAGAGCCTGTCCGGTCCGTTTTCAAAGGAGAGGTTTTGTTTGCCCAATGGCTGAAAGGGTATGGGAATTTGCTGATTGTCAACCACGGTGACAATTATTATACCCTGTATGCCCATTTGGAAGAAATTTTTAAAAAGAAAGGTGAGACAGTTGATACCGGTGAAGTGATTGCCACTGCTGGTGATACCGGTTCTGTAAAAGGGCTGTGCCTCCATTTTGAGGTCCGGCACCATGGAAAACCTGTCAACCCAATGCAATGGATAATCAAAGGAGCTTAACTATATGAAAAATCAGTTTTCCCAATTCACAAGGCACTGGATCTCGATAACGGCTGCTTCTCTGGTCCTTATTTTCATGACAGGATCTTATTCCCTGATCCAGGCAAGTGACGAAAAAAAATATGAAACATTGAAGCTCTTTACCGAGGTTCTGGAAGAATTAGAGAAAAATTATGTGGATGAGGTGGATGCTGACGAGCTTATTCATAACGCCATCAAAGGCATGGTGGGAAATCTGGATCCCCACTCAAGTTTTATGCCGCCGGAAGCCTTTGATGACCTCCAGGACGATACCAAGGGAGAATTTTCCGGTATCGGTATTGTGATCACCACCAAAGAGGGTATTTTGACCGTGGTCTCTCCCATTGAGGGTACGCCGGCTTATAAAGCCGGTATCCAGGCCGGGGATATCATTATCAAAATAGATGGGGTGTCCACAAAGGGCATGGCCCTGTGGGAGGCGGTTGGCAAGATGAGGGGCCCCCGGTACAAAAAAGTTTTGATCACGGTAATCCGGGAAGGGGAAACCGTTCCCCTGGAGTTTGCCCTGAAAAGGGATCTGATCCCCATGACCAGTGTGAGGTCTGCAGTTCTTAAACCCGGGTATGGGTATCTTCGGGTTACCAATTTTCGGATGAACACCACGGAAGACATGGAAAAACATTTGAAAAAGCTTGAGACAGGAAATATCCCCTTACGGGGCCTTGTCATTGATCTTCGGGATAATCCCGGCGGACTGCTGGACCAGGCCATTAAAATATCTGATTTGTTTCTGGACCAGGGCAGTATTGTCTCCATAAAAGGCCGGCTTGAAAAGAATACCCAGGTGTTTAGCGCATACCCGGACGAAAAAGAGAGGGATTACCCCATTGTTGTTTTAATCAACGGCGGGTCTGCATCGGCATCTGAAATTGTGGCAGGGGCTCTCCAGGACCATTCTAGAGCTCTTATTCTCGGGACGCCGTCCTTTGGAAAGGGATCTGTTCAAACCGTTCGGCCGCTTAAGGATGGATTTGGTATTAAATACACCATTGCCCGTTATTATACTCCCAATGGACGCTCCATCCAGGCCAAGGGGATCCAGCCGGATATAGAAGTTGCATTCGAAATCATTAAGAAAAAAGAAAAAACACCTTCGGTTTTTGACAGAATGATGAAGGAAAAAGATTTGAAGAACAGTCTCAAGCCAGAAGGAGAAGACCCGGAAGAACCTGAGAAGAGAAAGTCTGGGAAAAGTCGTCAGATTTTAGAATCCGAACGGCTTGAGATGGATGCCCAGGTAAAAAGAGCCCTTGATATCCTGGTAAGCTATGGAGTGTTTAGTAAATTAAATGGTCGCTAGGAAAAAGGGGGGAACCCGGGGGAAAGCCGCTGCTTCCCCCAAAAAAAAATCAGGGAAAAAAGCACCGGGGAAAAAAATAGAAACCCGGAAAAAAAAGAAACCAGATCTTGGTAAAGAATTTAAAAAAATAATTCTGGGGGTTGCCATCCTGCTTGCCATCTGTCTGACCGTGGCCATGATAGCGGATATATTCATTACTTCCGGACAAAAAAGATCAGGCGGTGAACCCTCCAAAGCCAAGATTACCCAGACAGATAAAGGTTCCAAGGGTAAGCCGGGGGAAACGATCAAGCAGATATCTCCGGTAGTCGAAGATATGGGTGATATTAGAAATAAAAAGCCTTCGGCGGGGCTCAGGGACAAATCCCATCGGCCGATTTTATATGAGATTTTTGAGGACCTGGACCACAGTCCGGTTGACAAAAAGCCTGTCCCGCCAAAGGTTAAGGACGACATCCCGAAAATAGCCATCATCATTGATGATATCGGATATGACAAACAGATCGCAATGGAATTGTACCTGCTGGATCCAAGCCTTACCTTTTCTGTGCTTCCCTTTTCTCCTTTTGGGGCTGCCATTGCACAAAAGTTGACGGCTAAAGGAGCCCAGCTCATGCTTCATCTGCCCATGGAGCCGGTTCAATACCCAAAGGTAAATCCAGGGCCGGGTGCACTATTGTCTTCAATGACGCCTGACACGCTTCTGGCCCAGCTTCGGAAGGATTTAAAAGAGGTTCCGGGTGTTGTCGGCGTTAACAATCACATGGGATCAAAATTGACAGCTGATTCCGATAAGATGAACCAGATTTTTACAATTTTAAAGAAAAAGGATCTGTTTTTTATCGATTCCAGAACCTCTTCCACTTCCAAGGGCGAGGCATCTGCACGGCTGTTCAAACTCAGGTTTGCCCATAGGGACGTCTTTTTGGACAATTCCCAAAACATTCCCTATATTACAGGCCAATTTGCCAAGCTCATCAAGTATGCCCAAAAGCACGGGACGGCTATCGGTATCGGCCATCCTTACAGGGCTACCCTTGAAACCCTGAAAATCGAATTGCCCAAGCTGAAAGGTAAAATCCATATTGTCCCGGCCAGTCAGCTGGTCACTATCCTGGAATAACCCTTTCCCTATACGTGGAAAAATGAAAAAAAAATATATGCATGTACGGCAGATGTGTCAGGTTTTGTTTTTGGTTACCGCACTGCTCATAGGTATCAGATTTTATCAATTTACAGTTCCCCTTGAGCAGGGGATGGTACAAGACATACAGCGTCCACCCGGAGTAGAAGCGTTCTTGCCCATTTCCGCTTTGGTAAGCCTGAAATATTTTGCCCTGACCCATGGGATCAACGAGATTCATCCGTCTGGATTGTTGATTTTTCTTTTTGTGGTCCTGACAGCAGTTTGGGTGAAAAAAAGCTTTTGTTCCTGGGTCTGCCCCATTGGCTTTTTATCGGAAATATTAACCCACCTTCATTTCCGACTGTTCAAAAAAGGAGTGAAGCTAACCCCTCTTCTTGATTTTGCCTTGCGGGGCCTTAAATATTGTATTCTGGCCTTTTTTTTGTTTACTATCCTGTACAAAATGAGTTCCCTTGCCCTGGAACAATTTATCTTTAGTTCCTATAATATTGTTGCCGATATTAAGATGCTGAAATTTTTTACAGATATTTCCATGACAGCCCTGGGGGGTATCCTGGTCCTGGTGGTGCTGTCCATCATTATCCGGTATTTCTGGTGCCGGTATCTGTGTCCCTATGGTGCCTTGCTCGGGGCATTGAGCTTTTTAAGCCCCTTTAAGGTCCGGCGGGATCCTGTCACCTGTACCAATTGCAAAAAATGCGACCGGGCCTGTCCTTGCTCCATTCTTATCAGTAAAAAGAATACCATTGTGTCCGATGAATGTTTTGCCTGCGGGAAATGTGTAGATGCCTGTCCGGAAACAGACACCCTTTTTATAAGTCTGCCCAAAAAGAAATTTAAATTGTCCCCCTGGGCCGTTGCCGGCATGGTGATCCTCGTCTTTTTAGGAGGGTCTCTTATGGCGAGAAGGGCAGGAATCTGGCATAACCAGGTGCCCAACACGGTTTATCTGGGGGCCATGCTTGAAAATAATCTCATTGATATCAAGGGGGTCAAAGATATGGACACCTTTGTCAGCAACCTGGACAATGGGAGCAGGCGGTTGCTCATGATGAAGATGATGCAGGAAAGAAAAAAATAAAGAAAACCGCCTAGACGTCTTCCCTTTCAGCGAGCAATAACAATGCTCTGGACATGGGAATTCTGTCCGCAAATGGTTTGGTTTTAATGGATTCCAAAAATTGTTTGTTTATTGCTGCCAGCAGCGTATTGAGCTGTTCAAGATCCAATAAGCTCTCCTTGGGAAAGGATGTCATGCCTTTAAAATTTTTAGGACAAAAGTCCACAAGCGCGGTTCCCTTTTTTTTAAAATAAAGGGGGTAGCCGTGGGTTCGGCAGATGATGGGGCGGGCTCCATACAGGTGACACTGATGGTTGATTAATAGGGGGCAGCCCGTTGTCCTTTTTTTTAATTCTGCCCTGATAATGTCCCGGTTGGGTTTGTCTGTCTGAAGGAAGGCCGATGCCAGGGCAAAGGCTTCAACCGGGAAAAGATTTAAAAACCGGCAGCAGCTGTCACAGCCTTTTTTGCAGACAATCTTATCTGAATAGTCTGTTTCCACTTGTTTGATATGGAGATCCACCTGTTTTAAAAGGGCCATATAGTTTTTTAGTCCATCATTTAAAATTTTTGGGTTCATGTTTTCCCGGTATTCAATTTGTTAATCAAGACGCCTCCGTTCACAGAAATATACAACTATACTGTATTGTTTGATCCAGTCAATATCTTTTAAACTGAACATATAACTTAAGCGATTACGGTATTTTTATTCAAGGGCTTGACAACTTGTTTCTATATCGCTATATTCCATAATAACGATATATAGAAATTGAATGGCAAAAGTTTTATTCAGGAAGCACAAGACCCATTAAACAAACAGCCATAGCGGTAATATGAGGTAAATATGAAAGTGTTTATTAGAGTAATGAAAGCATTGTCCGATCCGAACCGTGTCAAAATTATGAAGATGCTTCAAATTAGCCCCCTTTGCGTATGTGAGATCAAAGAAGCCCTTGGTATAGCACAGTCAACTGCCAGCAAACACTTAAAAATTCTTGAAGATGCCGAATTACTAAGAAGCTTCAAAGATGGCTTGTGGGTGAACTATTCCCTTTCCGATGGAAGTGGTTCCCCATATTCTGCCAGCATGATTGGAAATTTGAAACATTGGTTGGATGACGAGTCTGAGATTAAAGAATTAAATCAGATTCTTCCCAGCATTGATCGTCATGACATTGTTGGAAAATAATAACTAAAAATTTTTTACCTATAAATATCGATAGGTGACCATGTGTAGGTTAAATAGGAGAGATCATGAAATCAAAAATTCAACTCATTCAAGGTGAGGGGAAAATAAACAAAATGATGGCCTTAAATTTATTCATAGCGGCCATTGGTGTATATCTATGGTGGACTGTTTACCGGGTGCTGCCGGATCTGTCAAAGTGGCTCACATATAAAATTTTACCCATTCGAGAAGGATCTCACCTGGGTTCCTCCATTGAATTTTTCTTGTATGATACACCCAAGGTAATGATGCTGCTCTTCCTGGTTGTTTTTGGAGTGGGCATCATCAGGAGCTTTTTTACACCTGAAAAGACAAGGGCTTTTCTTTCCGGGAAAAGTGAGTTTGTTGGTAATATTTTTGCAGCATTCTTAGGTATTCTTACCCCTTTTTGTTCCTGTTCCGCTGTGCCTTTGTTTATCGGTTTTGTAACCGCAGGCGTTCCCCTTGGTGTTACTTTTTCATTTCTCATTGCAGCCCCCATGGTCAATGAAATCGCCCTTGGCCTTTTATATGGACTTCTGGGCTGGAAAGTTGCCGCTATTTATCTGGGAACAGGTTTGTTTATTGCGATATCAGCAGGCTGGGTGATCGGCCGCCTTAAACTTGAAAATCATATTGAAGACTGGGTAACCCAGACAAACGCTGCAAACCTAACCATGGAAGAAGAAAAATTGACATGGAATGACCGCATTATTTACGGATGGGATGCTGTTAAAGAAATAATTGGACGTGTATGGATATATGTCATACTGGGTATTGCTGTGGGTGCTGGCATCCATGGCTTTGTACCTGAAGGCTTCATGGCTTCTATAATGGGCAAAGACTCCTGGTGGTCTGTCCCCTTGTCTGTAGTGATCGGCGTTCCAATGTATTCCAATGCCGCAGGAATTATTCCTGTAGTTGAAGCACTTTTAGGAAAAGGAGCTGCCCTTGGAACCGTTCTGGCATTTATGATGAGCGTCATTGCTTTATCTTTGCCCGAGATGGTGATTTTAAGAAAAGTACTTAAGCCCAAACTCATCGCTGTCTTTATTGGTGTCGTTGCTTCAGGCATTCTTATGGTCGGATATTTATTTAATATGCTTATTTAACTGAAACATAAATTAATTAAAAGGAGTTATCATGGAAATTAAAGTTTTAGGCCCTGGTTGTGCAAAATGCAAAAAGACCGAACAACTGGTTCAGGAAGTGATCAAGGAAACCGGTGTCGATGCTACCGTTGAAAAGGTAAGTGATATGATGCAGATCGCTTCATACGGTGTATTCGCTACCCCGTCTGTTATCGTGGACGGAGAAGTGAAATGTACAGGCAAAGTGCCTAAAAAAGATGCTATTAAAAAATGGCTGGGAAAATAAACCTATTTTAGAATCAGTCCTCCGATAACACCACCAATCCATCCACCGCAATGGGTTTGCCTTTGTGAATGATTAAAGGATTGATGTCAATTTCCCGGATGCCGGGATACGCACACCCCAAATCACCCAGGGAGATAAGAATACGGCCAAAGGCTTTTTTGTCCACAGGATCGAATCCGCGATACCCGTCCAGAATAGGTTGGCATTTCAGCCGGTCAATCATATTCAGCGCATCTTCCATCATCAATGGAGCGATGCCGAATACAGTGTCATTCAGCGCTTCAGAAAATATCCCGCCCAGGCCGCACATGACACAGGGTCCTAATTGGGGGTCTCTGATAAATCCGGCCATAAGTTCAATCTTTCCTTGTACCTGTTTTTGGATAAGAATACTGCCCCGGCCCTGCATGGTTTGCTGAAGGTTCTCCACGGCTTTTTCAAGCGTTTCTTCAGATACGATGCCCAATTGTACCAGATGTGACTCTGTCTTGTGTGATACTCCCTGAAGGTTCCCCTTGGCAACCAGGGGAAACCCAAATATTTTTGCAGCCTGCAGCGCTTGATCCAGAGAAGTAACCTGTTTTTCTTCTATAATGGGAATACCGCAGGCGGCCAGCACTTTTTTTGATATATATTCGTCCAACGGGCCTTTTCCCGACCTCAGAATGTCAAGGCGGCTATCGGCACTGATCTTGGGAATCTCTTCAGCAGCATTTGACGGCTCCTTCATTTTATTTATCAAAGGCCGATTCAGCAGCATTCCGATACATTCGACAGCCCTGAGGATTTCTCTAAATACAGGGATGCCGAGGCGTTGGGCTGCCAGCTGGAATTCATACACCCGTTCACGTTCACCCGATATCCAGCAAAAGAAAGGTTTACCTGACTTTTCAGCTGTTTTGGCCATCATTTCAAGATCGGTTTCAAGGCTGAACCCGCCAGCAAAACAATGTACAAAAACAGCATCGACACCCGGATCGGCGCAGACCGCTTCCATGGCCTTGGCGTACACCTTTTTTGATCCATTCAGAATAATTGCTGGCCACATATCCACAGGATTTGAAGGCGGCATCCATTCCGGGAAAACAGTTTTCAACTCATTCAGGGTGGCGGCATTGAGTTTTGACAACACCAGGCCGTGTTCGTCCATGATATCAGTCGAAACAATACCTGCAGCACCGGTGTAGGTAAGAACTGCCACACGATTCCCGTTTTGGGGTGGTATTTCAGGATAGATGCCCAGGGTTTTGCAATAGTCGGTCAGCTGATAAAAATCATCGGCTTTTACAATGCCAGCCTGGGCCATGGCGCCGTTGATGATGACCCCGTTGGCCGAAAGACTGGCTGTATGGCTCAGTGCTGCTGCTGCCCCCCGACTTGTTTTACCTCCGTTCAGGATCACAATGGGCTTTGTCGTACCCCGGGATAAGGCCATGAACCGTCGGCAATCGGTAAAAGATTCAAGGTATAAACCAATGGCAGATGTGTCCGGATCATCAATTAAATATTCCAGAAGATCGTTTTCATCCACATCCATCTTATTCCCTATGGAGCAGACTTTAGAGATTCCCATGGTTCTGTGAGACATGAGATCGATAAGAAATGCCCCGGCAAGCATGCCGCTTTGGGCAATCAGAGAAACGTTTCCAAATGTGAGTCCCGTATCCCAGATGCTGGGTGTCACCGTGGAAAAAACGAATCTGTGGCCGGCATCCACCAGCCCCATGCAGTTGGGGCCCCACAGCCTGATTCCGGTCTTGTCGGCGATTCGTTTTGCATCCTGTTGTAATGCGTCTCCCT